>Ga0210400_10000026_pt1 | contig 275063 bp, 230 predicted proteins | sample IncBWH26MmetaG_FD_155456 | JGI IMG/M metagenome (GOLD analysis project Ga0210400, IMG submission 155456) | Forest soil microbial communities from Barre Woods Harvard Forest LTER site, Petersham, Massachusetts, United States - Inc-BW-H-26-M | ecosystem: Environmental > Terrestrial > Soil >... | reverse complement strand
GGGTAGATTTCTGGGATCACCATTATGGCTGGATTAACAGCGCGGGCGTTATCTCGAATGTCGCGCATGAAGTCCGTGAAGGTCTCGATGCGAAAATCAACCCACTTGCGGAACCTGGCGTCGGAAAAATCGCCGAGCCGGAGATCGTGGCGGGCGTCGAGCCCGGTCTTGCGCTGGAATGCCGCAACCGTATAGTCATCAAAACTCGCCCAGGTTTGTTCCCAACCCTCGAAATGGGTCATCCAATAGGGAATGTCGACGTAGATGCCGTCGATACCGGTCGCTGCAATTTGACGGACGCGCTCCATATACGTCTTTCGCCACTCGGTTGCATAAGGACTGACCCAGACGTCCTCGTCGCCTTCACGGATCCAGAATGCGGTGCCCCCGCCGAAAATAGCCGGCTCGCCTGTGATCTTGCGCTGCAACCAATCCGGGTGGTCCTTGGCGAGTGTATGCGGAGTCTTGTCCGCGTTGGCGGTGATGCACTCCGTGCCGGCGATGTAGACGAACGCCTTATTTTTGGCTTCGTGGGCGCGGACAGCGACGGCGTGAATTGCTTTCAGCTTTTCCGTGGGATCGAGAAAACTCTCGTACCGGCCCGGAATATCGTTGTCCACTTCGATGCCGAAGACGTCGCTAGCCTGTGCATCGCGGACAATGGCCTCCGCATTGTCTGAACGCAAACCGTAAGCGCCAATGCGGACAAAGTGAGTCCAATTCTGGGCGGGCTCACCGCATCGGGCCCCGCCGACGAGCAGCAAAGCACACCCGAGAGACGCAATCCGTATGTATCGCATCTGGAAGAGACCCTAGAACTCGAAACGCACGCCAACTTGGGTGCGGCGAGGTGAGCCCAGAGTGCTCGTAACCTGGCCGAACGCTGAGTCGCCGAATGTAGTGTTCGGAACGTTAAACCTCGGCGTATTCGTGAAATTGAAGAACTCGCCGCGAACCTGAAGTTTCATCCCCTCGTGAACCGCAAATTCCTTGCTCAACGAAACATCCTCATTGTGAATGCCATCGCTGCGAAGATGCGAGAAGTAGCGTGGTGCGTTTCCGGTCACCTGATCACCAGGATCGGCAAAGCAGGCCGCGTTGAATACCGAAGGATTTCCGACGCCGCTCTGCCCGTTGGAGGCCGCCTGGTGATAGCTGATTCCAGAAGAAAGCTGGGAGCAAACCACGTCGGGACGCTGACTTCCATCGTCGAGGCGCGGTGTTAGCATGCTGATGTTGATCGGCGTGCCGGTCTGGAACGTCACGATGCCGGAAGCGGCCCACCCGCCTACCACGCCATCGAGAATGCGATTCATGCCGCGCCCGATCCAGCGGCCGCGCCCCACGGGCACATCGACGATAGTCGCCACGACCATACGGTGCGTGGCGTCATTCGCACTGATGGAATGTTCGGCTTTGAGATTGTCTAGGACCTGGGGATTGCCGGAACTTAGACTTGTTGTGATAAAGGAATTCGCCCCAGCCGAGGAATTGTCTGTGGCCTTGGAAAGTGTGTAGTTGCCTTCAAAACTGATGTAATGGTTCGCGCGTTTCTGAAAGCGTATCTGGAGGGAATTGTAGAAAGAGCTGGCGGTCAACAATGTAAGACCGCTGAAGGCCCCATCGAATTGAGGGAACGGGCGCAAGAGATTGATGAGCGGGATAGTAGGGTCATTGTAGATAGAAGTGGGTTCGTTGAACTTAGCGTTTGGGCCCACAAAGAGGGGTAGAAAAGGATTATTCACCTCTTGCGCGAGACAATCGCTCGGTCCCAGCCCATTGCAGATTGGCAGAATACCATTGACGATTTGCTCGCGAAGGGAAGACGGTAGGAAGTTGCGATTGGCCGTGTTGGAAAAAGAGCTGTAGGGAAGGTGTGTGCTCCGGCTGGCAGAATAGTCCACGCCAATCACGATTTGGCCAGGGAACAAGTGTTGGATTCCAAGATTCCACTGGTAGATTTCGGCATTGCGAGCTTCCCCGCTGTCCAAACTATTGTTGTTCGGAAGACCCCATAGCGCCAGAGGACCATACAGTTGTCCTTGCGGCTGAGAAAATCCCTGTGAAGCTGGATTAGGATTGGCAAGGGTTGGACATTGTGAAGGAAAGGGATTGGCGAGCGTGGCACATCGCGTCATAAAATTGTCCTTGGTAAAACGGATCGGAGTGGTATTACCGAAGGCTGTGCCTGTAAATTGAAAATTCGTCTCTACGTTCAATCCATAATAGACGCCTGCTCCGCCCCGAACGACAGTTTTGGGGTCCAAGGTATAAGCGAAGCCCAGACGAGGCGCCCAGTTGTTCCTGTCCACGGGCGCGTTGCGCATGCCGGAGGTCGGAAAAATCGTTGTGCCCAAGAGCGTGCCGGTGCGATTGACGAGACCCTGTTCTACAATCGGGACGGAAACTCCGCTGTTGCCCGTAAAATTACTAAACTGAATCAGATTGTGACGCTCGTTGTAGGGCGTGCTCCACTCGTAACGCAGCCCGAGATTAATTGTCAGCCGCGAGCTGATTTTCCAGTCGTCCTGAAAATAGAACGCCGTCTCTTTCGACTTGTTAGCCACGGGCTTAAAAACGGTTAGGCTCGAATCTGTATCGCCATATCCGAGTAGAAGACTGGCGAACGAATTTCCCTGGATTGGATTCCCGCCAGCAACTATTTGCTCGGTCACGCCCGGCGTAAAATGGAAAAAGCCAGTGGGTCCGTTGGGTTGATAGAAATTATTGAAGAAAAGCCGCTGCTCCCCGCCGAATTTCCAGATCTGCCGGCCCTTCACCCAGGACATCGACGAGCTGTAGGAATAGAGGGTGTGCGCAAACGTGGTATCTGTGCAGCATTGGTTGAAGAGCGAGGTCGCGTTGTTATCCATCTGAATGGTCGGCATGCGAGTCAGGCCATTCGCCTGAGAAAGCACGGCAGGAAGACCGACGCTTGCCAGGCTGGGGTAATTTTCGGTTACCGGAGAAGCAGCCCTGTCGAGTGCGAAGCGGTTTGTCCACACCGTTGTTGCCAAGGGATTCCAATTGTCCTCGAGAAGGACATTGTGCACATCGGTGGGTTCGCTGAGTCCGTCGTTGAAGTCACCATCTCCAAACACCGTGGGAACGTCAAATGAATTGTGAAGATTGCTGTAGCGGCCCGAAATGCGGTGTTTTTCTGAAAAATGGTGGTCCAGCTTGACGTCCCACTGTCGGGTTGGAGATCTGGACAGAACGACTTTGTGAAAATTTTGCACCCCTGCACCTGCGTTGGCGACTGTTGGCATGGGATAGAGATTAATGATTTTCTGACCGATGGGGTCGATAAGGTTGGCATCGATTACGTCCGGAACCGTAAAGTCCGCTCGGACCGTGTTGCCAGTTACAGGATCTACGCTTACATTGAAGGGGTTGAAAATGTGCTGTTGGACCGGATTGCCGTTATTGTCTAGCACTTGCGTATTGCGGAAGTCTCCAGCGCGTTCCTGAGCTGTAGGTACGAAAGCGTCGATGTGGACAGGATCATTCTGGCGGGTCTTCTCGAAATCCACGAAGAAAAATGTCTTTCCCTTCTTAATCGGCCCACCTAAAGAGAAACCATACTGGTCGCGCACGTGGTCAGGCCTTGGAATGCCTTGTGCATTGCTGAAAAATTCATTGGCATCAAGTGCGGAACGCTGGCCAAACCACCAGCCGCTGCCGTGGAATTTGTTTCCGCCTTCTTTCATGACGATGTTCACGACGGTGCCGCCGTTGTTCCCGAATTCCGATGAGAAGCTGTTGTTCTCTACCTTGAATTCCTGGACGATCTCCACGGACGGCTGCCAATACACGTTGGTCGTCGCGCCCTCCCCCTGTTCGGGCGCGCTGGTGAGCGCGCCATCGACGCGTATTTCTGCGGTCGCGTTGCGCTGCCCGTTGGAAACGAAATTCGTGCCGGACGGATAAGTATCCGTTGTACCGGAGCCAGCCGTTTCGGTCACGCCGCCCGCAAGAAACACCAAGCTAAAGAAACTCCGGTTCACCAACGGAATATCGCGCACGTATTCATTGGTGACATCGGTGCCGAGCGAGGCGTTGCCGGTATCGAGCAATGGCACCTGCTCGGTCACGGTGACGGTTTCCGCGACCCCGGATGGAGATAACGCGAAATCCAGAGTGGCCTGCTGGCTGACCGCCAGAATCACGCCTTTGCGTTCCTTCGGAGACAGATTTGGCGCCTCCGCACGAATGGTATATGTGGCGGGCCGCAAGTTGGTCAGCACGTAGACGCCGCTACCATTCGTCGCCACAGTCGTTGAGATATTGGTAGCTTCGTCGGTGAGGATGACTTTCGCGTTCGGAACGGCGGCGCCCGAGGAATCCGTGACCACGCCCGTGAGTTGCGCTGTGTAGGATGATTGCGCGCCAAGCGCGGGAGCAGACACCACGCAAAGAATCAAAATGACTGCTCCAAGAGCAAATGACTGCCGAAGAGTGAATTTCATACCACACCCCCTGAGGAAATCGCCCGGGCATCTGGCATTTCGCCGCCCTTACGATAGGTTACGACTTCTTTCGCTTTCGTTCTTTTTATATTCATTTTGCTTCCCTGTCAAGGCGCTGCCTTCGCCCGGCCACTTTCACTCCGGCGAAGAAGAAGAATAGAAAGCCTCTGGCATAGACGCTATACCTCAACAGGGGATCGTGCTAGTTCTGCCCACTTGCCTGCCGAGCCCCGCGCCTAACCCGGCACCGCACAGGTATTCTTCCCTTTACCGGAATTTGAACTTAAAATAGCCCTGAGGGTGACTCCCATAGACTGGCTCGGGGCTAGTCCTGTCACAGGCATTTCGCGGTACTGATATATTGCCTTGAAGCTTCTCTATGCACACTGTGAAGACAAACCTTTAGGTGGAGACTCGCGGCGAAACATTTCCACTGCCCTAGGCGTATCTAAAGCGAGAGCCCCCGGGGATAAACGGGAGATTCGTGTCCCCCTTTGGTCGGGGATGCCGGACAGAACGCCCGGGAAGCAAACTATCGGAAGGAAATAGCATGAAGACGTGGCAGAAGGTAACCATTGGAGTGGGCGCCTTAGTCGTCTTGGGCGCGATTGTCCTGATTAGTGTGAACCAGGCCAACAAGGGAGTAGTTACCGTCCAGACCGCAAAAATTGCCAAGCAGGATAGCCTGGTCTCCCAGGTAACCGCTTCTGGCGAGGTCAAGCCAACGACCTACACGAACGTGACCGCCCAGGGTTTTGGCAGGATCACGGAGATTTTGGTCAAAGAAGGCGACCACATCCAGAAGGGCCAGCAGCTTCTGCTTCAGGAAAACGTCCAGGCAAGCGCTGACGTGGACGCGCAGTCGGCCGCGATTAATTCCTCGGAAGCAGGCGTGCAGGCAGCGGAGGCAAGCTATCGAGCTGCTCAGGCCGACCTGGTTTCCCAGCAAGCCAACCTCGACAGAGCCAAACTTGATTGGGAGCGCGGTCAAGGGCTGTTTAAGGGCGGCCTGATTCCCAAGCAGGATTTCGATCAGCGCAAGTCGACTTACGACGCCGCCATTGCCGCGGTGGATTCCGCGAAGGCTCGGGTGCTTTCCCTCAACGCTCAACTCGACCAGACCCGCGCGCAAGTGAACCAGAATCGCGCTGTGTTGGTCCGCACCAAGGACGTTCTGCGGAAGACAGCCTATACCTCGCCCATCAACGGTATCGTCAGCTATCTGCCCGTTCGCCTCGGCGAATACGTTGTGCCCGGTATTCAGAATTCGCAAGGCAGTTTCCTGATGACCCTCTCGGATATGTCGGTGGTGACTGCCGAAGTAAAAGTCGATGAGACCGACATCGTGAACGTCAAAATCGGGCAAGACGCCGACGTAACGATAGACGCGGTGCCGGGGAAAATTTTTAAGGGAAAAGTGACGGAGATCGGTTCGCAGGCTGTCCTGCGGAGCTCAGGATTGGCCACCACGCAAAGCACGACCAGCACCCAGGAAGCCAAGGATTTCAAAGTTGTGGTGACCCTCGCCAGCCCGCCGGAGAATTTGCGGCCCGGGCTCTCTACTACGGCAAAGATCAGGACAGCCGAAAGAAAGAACGTCCTCGCAATACCGATCCAGGCCCTCGCCGTTCGTACGCGGAAAGATCTCGAGGAAGCCGCCAAACACTCCAAGAAAGACTCCGGCGGGAGCGTTACGCTAGCGGCTCCGCCGCCTCCGGCTCCTGGTGATCCACAGAAGGACGAAGTACAGGGCGTATTCGTGGTCAACGGCAAGAAGGCTATATTCCGGTCGGTGGAAACCGGAATCAGTGGCGTGACGGATATCGAAATTACAAAAGGTCTACAACCGGGCGATGAAATCGTCGTCGGCAGCTACAAGGCTCTGCGCACTCTGAAGCCTGAAGCCGACATCAAGATAGATAACACCGCGCCGAAAAAGCCCGACGATCAGCAGAGCTGAGTTCAAAGAGCGCAAGGAGCTTGGAATGCCTGTAGAAACGCCCGCAGCGGATTCCTATCGCGAAGACCTGGTTTCTTCTGGCTTGGTGATCAAGACGGAGGGACTCACCAAGGTTTACGAGATGGGTTCGGAGCAGGTGCACGCCTTGCGCGGCGTGGATGTCGAGATTCACAAGGGCGAATACGTGGCTATCATGGGGCCCTCGGGCTCCGGCAAGTCTACCCTGATGAACCTCATTGGGTGCCTTGACTCGCCTAGCGCCGGAAAATACTGGCTGGCGGGGCGTCTGGTCAGCGACCTCGACGACGACGAATTGGCCTACATTCGCAACAAAGAGATTGGATTCGTTTTTCAGACTTTTAATCTGCTCCCCCGCGCAACCGCGCTTCACAATGTCGAGCTTCCCCTGATTTACAACGGCACCCCGGCCGAAGAGCGTATCGAGCGCGCGAAAAAAGCCCTCGAGCGCGTTGATTTGCTTGACAGAATGACCCACAAGCCGAACGAGCTCTCCGGCGGTCAGCGCCAGCGCGTGGCTGTTGCGCGAGCTCTCGTGAATTCACCTTCCATCGTGCTTGCCGACGAGCCCACCGGGAATTTGGATTCGAAAACCGGCGAGGAAATCATGGCCTTGTTCGCAAATCTCCATCGCCAGGGCAATACCATCATTCTCGTCACCCACGAAAACGACATCGCCCAGCACGCCCACCGTATTATCTACATCCGCGACGGAAAAATTGCCTCGGACGAAGCCGTCGTTAAGCGATAGCCGGAGCGTTACACATTTTTCCCATTGTGAATGAATTCGAATCTCTCGCAACAAATTCGGGGGAGCCGTCGATTCAGGCGCCGGTGCAGAACTACTCGCGTTTCCACCTGATCGCCAGCGCCGTAGGCGCGCCAGAAGTTAGCCCAGCGCGTAAGCGCTGGGTACATGAGCGTGGAGACCTCTAGCGCCGTAGGTGCGACACATACTCAACGGCTGTGCGCCGCTCCATGCGTTTCCAAATCCGCCAAGATCTTCGCCGAGCTCAGATACGTTTGTGATAGACGGTCGTGCCAGGTCAGCTCGTCTTCATCCCACATGGACCACAAAAACCCCATGAACAGAGTTCCCGCCGACAGCACGTACCCGGCGCTTCTCAGCAGCATTTGCCGTGGAGTGGGCGGTTCACCGGAAAAACTTACCACCTGCAAACCTCGCAGCATCATGCCGGGAGTTGTGTCCCCGAAAATCGTGAATAGGGAAAAATATTGCAAGTAAACGATCGCGAAAGTGGCCACGTAGACCGCGGCGCTGAGCTTGCTCAGTGTGAACTGTCCCCCCATCGAGCCGAATAACGCAAGGAAGCCCCCGTAAGCAAAGAGCAAGCACGCCGCATCAATGACCGCCGCCAGACGCCGATCGTCCAGCGAAGCCACCGGATATATACCGGACTCTCCATCATTCGTTCCAGCCGAGGACGAACGTGGCGCGACCGACTCTCCTTTGGGCGGCAAAGACACGTCGATGAGCATCCGCGCGTCTTCGCGAGTGCGGCTCGGAGCGCACCGTCCAATCGCGATGGTGAAGGAAAACTCTTCGTCGGCGGGAGGCTCGCTGACAATTACGCTCGCGCCTTTAGGCGGCGCTTGCGCGGAATCACGGAAAGGAAGTTGAGATTGCCCCGCAGGCGTCGCAAGCTTCTTGCGCCGCGATCGATACGCTTCGAGGCGCTTCGCGAGTTCCTTCCGCCAGGCGGCGTCCGGAGAGGGATCGGCGCCCGAATCCAGAGCTAGGTTGCCCTGGGTTTCGAATGCCAATGATTTTTCATTGGAGGTGCGGTCCGCCTCAAGAGACGAATCGCAAAAGTTGCAGACGCGTACGCTTGAAGGCAGTACCGCGCCACACTGCAAGCATGTTTTTATCACCGGTGCGTTTTGCGCTGCGGACGCTTCCACTCCGGTGAGGAGGGAACATTCGAAGCATAGCACGGCCCGGAAAAGTCAAGCAGAGATTCGCGCTTTATTGTTTCGAATCAAGCAGCCAGGTCAGGTGCGGCAGGCACGTTTGCTGAAAGGCTCGGCGTTCGAATAAGGAAGATTTTACGAGACTCAGGTGTGCATCTGTTCCGCAAGCATGTCGCGGCTGAAGGCGATACGCCGTTCCAGCGCAACCGCGGCAAAGTAAGCGCATTGCCCGCGCTCGGTCTCCGTCCAACTCACCAGTGATGGCATGAGTTTCCCGGCGCTGACACGCAGGAAACCCAGGAGACGAAAATAAGTCCCGATGGCCCGAATTTCACTCCGGTCATGGGGATGGGCGGGGCAGAGCCGCAAGAGCTGAATGACGCGCTCGAAATCTTCGCCGCAGGCGGTGCGGACAATTCCCGTCACATCCCGCACGTCTGCGGAGATCGGCTGCTTCACCGATGCGGCAATCAGCGAACGGCAATAGGAGATGAAAAATTGCAACAGCGCCGCCAGCGAAACGACCAGGATGATTCCCGGCATCATGGCCGCGAGCGAAAAATTGAAAGTGAGTCCCATCATCATCGCGGGATCACCGCCAGACGCGCGGGGGCAAAGCGAGCGTCATCATCGAAGCGTAGATACGCGAAATTCCATGCTAGGGGGAGCAGCAGATCGGTAATCTGCGATGTGTACATCAAAACGGAGGCTAAATTCGGATAATTGGGGTAAAGGTTACGCAGCGCATAAATCGCCGCGGATATGCTGAAATAAACGCCTAGGGAAAGCACGAATTGCACGACTCGCGCGCGTGTCTCTCGCAGCTTCAGCACCGCGCCCCACAGCACATAAGTGAGGACTAGGCCCACAAAGTAAAGATTCTGGGAGATCTCGGCCACGTACCGCGTAACCATCCGGTCTTGCGCCTGGTGAACCACCGCGTACGTAAACAAGGCCGTCCCGCCCAGCAAGAGCATCGAGAACGCGCGGACATATGTCCCCGCGCCAAGCTCCTCGAAGACTATCGAATACAACCCCATAAGCCCGAAATATAGGCAGATCACAAGAAGGGCATCGGAATAGTAGTAGAAATAGAAATACTGGTCAGAATTGAAACCATAGCGGGACAATACAAAGTAGCGTCCAATGCTCATCGCCACGGACGCTGCCATATACAAATTTATCGTGAAATACCGTCGGAAGGAACCCCGGGCGAGCGCGCACACCACCACGGCTCCCTCGAGTAGAGAGCACAAGATCCAAATAAAGTAAGCGATAGGACCAGGCGTCATGCTTCTCTCGAATCATGCCCTGGTCTGCCTCTCCGTGGAGTTCTTGACTCTACGGTGAAGCGCTAGTTTCCGATTCTCCAGGGCGGTGGTGCCCCGCCAGCGGCGATTACCACTCTTCCCTCATGACGTGATGTAACAAGCGTCTTGAGGCCCATCGCCCCAGTCAGGACAACCAAGGCAAACAACAAAGCAGTCAGTTTACGAGACATTATGCCTCCCAGGCAGAATAACAGCTGGGGGCACTCTATCCTTTATCAGGATATTGTCAAGTAAAACACACGACTGACCTGTCTCGAATCTATAAACACCAACCTGTCCCCTCTTTTCGATAGGCTTTCGCCTAACGCGGGGGAACACTTTTTGACAGCAACCCTACGGTAGAGTTTCAAAAGTACGGGGTCAACAGTACTGTAGTACTAAAGCCTCTAGGACTCCCTGCTGTCCGAAGCACAGATCTGAGGTAAGCGCGGCCTCATGAAAAGCCCAAATCTAGGCACATTTCCCGAAACGGAATAAGTCTCCTACTCGAACCTCAGTGCCACGACTGGATCGATCCGCGTCGCGCGCCTAGCTGGTATGTAACACGCCAGCATCGCCACGAGCAAAAGCAGCACCGTTATAGCTGCATAAGTGATCGGATCGGTGGCACTCACGCCGTAGAGAAGATTCGCGGCTGTCCTCGCCAGCAATAAAGCCGACCCCAATCCCAAGAGGGCTCCCAAGGCCGCCAAGCTCATGCCTTGCCGGAGCACTAGTCGCAGCACCTCACCCGGTTGCGCGCCTAGCGCCATGCGTATGCCTATCTCCGCGGTGCGTTGTGCCACCGAATACGCGAGCACACCGTAGATGCCCACGGAGGCGAGCACCAGTGCCAGCAAACCGAACAGGCCTAGCAGCGCTGCGCCCATCCGCGCCGCCCATAGTCCTTGCGAAATAATTTCCGTGGCCGTTTGCAGGTCTGTAAACGCGAGGTTGCGGTCCAATTCCTGCACCTTGTTGCGCACCGTTGCCATCAGTGCTTCGGGATTGCCGGCCGTGCGTATTTCCAACGCGGCCACCGAAGAGTATTGCTGGCGCAGCGGAAGATACGCCACCGGCTGGGGATCTTCCCCGATCTGATTCACCACGGAATTCCCAACGATACCAACGACTTGGTACAGCATTGTGGGGCTCGCAAACGAAGAGAACCGTTTGCCGAGCGCTTCCTGGCCCGGCCACAACAGCTTGGCCATCGCTTCGTTTACGATCACTGCCGCAAGGGTGTTCTCGCGATCGAAATCGTTGAAATCACGCCCGGAACGCAAAGGAATGCCAAGTGTCTCGAAATGGCCGGGGGAGATGTCATCGAATTGCACCAGCGCGCCGCGATTGTTCGGGTCTGCCTGTTCGCCTTCGCGGAAAACTGTGCCCAAAATCGTGCCGCCGAAAATTCCATTCGATGAAACCGAAGCGTCCATTACGCCCGGAACGCTTTTTGCATGTTCGATGAGGTTGCGGAAAAATTGCTGGCCATGCTCGGCGTCATAGCGGAGAGTCCCCAGATCGAACTGCAGCTGAAAAAGATTTTTCGCTTCAAACCCCGGATCCAGTTGCTGCGCATGCTGCATGCTCCGCACGAAGAGGCCCGCTCCGATCAATGCGACCAGCGACAGCGCGATTTCCGAAATCACCAGCAGGCTGCGCATGCGGTTGCTTGTCCAGCCCATTGTTCCGCCGCGGCCGCCCGCCTTCAGGATTTCGTTGAGCTCCGTGCGTGACACCTTAATCGCGGGAAGGAGCCCGAAGAGCACGCCAGTCAAAACCGAGATTGCCAGGGTGAATCCCAGCACGCGACTATCAAAAGAGAGATCGATCGAGCCATCCGCGAGAAACGGCGGCCGGAACGACCACAAGACTTTTCGTCCCAGAATCGCCACCAGAAGGCCCGCCGCCCCGCCGAGCAGCGAAAGCATGGTGCTCTCGGTCAGAAGCTGCCGCACCAGCCGCGCGCGGCCTGCTCCCAACGCGGCGCGAAGCGTCAGCTCTTTTTCCCGCTTGGCGGCCTGCGCGAGCAAAAGGTTAGCGAGGTTCACGCAGGCGATCAGCAGCACTATGCCGACGACACCCATGAGCACGCCGCCGGCGAGAGTGAACTGACGGCGCTGATTGATGCCCAGTGCGGATTGATTCAAAGGAAATAGCGCAACGGTCCGGCCCTGGTTCTCGCGCGGATATTCTTTTTCGAGGGCAGAGGCTATGGTTTTCAGCGCGGATTCCGCTTGCTCGATGACGGTTTGGGGGTTCAGGCGTCCCACGATCGAGACCCAGCGGAAGCGGCGGTTGTTCAACAGAGTACCGGCAACGCCTGTCAGCGCATAATCGCGCATGCTGATGGGAATCCAGAGTACGTCGGGCGGACCCAGAGAAATGATCCCTTTGAAATTTGGCGGCGCAACCCCGATCACTGTATACGGTATGGCATTCAGCGTGATCGTCTGGCCGATCAGACTGGGATCGGAACCGAAATTGCGGCTCCACAGGTAATAGCTAAGCACCACCACGGAATTGCCGCCGCGTTTCTTGTCTTCGTCCGGCAAGAACGTTCGCCCCCGATACGCTTTCACGCCGAGGACGTCGAAATAATTCGCGCTTGCCAGCATGGCGTTGAGTTGCTGCGGCTCGGCGCGGCCTCCCCAATTCATCGGAACGGGAAAAGTGACTCCGGCGAGCCCGGAGAACACCGTATTCTGATCCCTGAAGTCTTCGTAGTTGGGAAAGGATGTCGCGGTGAGCTGAAAGAGCGCATTAGTATTCACCGTTTTCGTATCGCGCGTGAACACCTCGACGAGTTTCGAAGGTTCTTCGACAGGAAGCGGATGCAGGAAGACGGCGTTGATGATCGTGAAGATGGCCGTGTTAGCGCCGATGCCGAGGGCCAACGAGAGCACCGCGACAATTGTAAACCCAGGATTCTGGCGGAGCATGCGCAATCCGCTGCGAAAGTCCTGGCCAAATGCCCCAAGCATTTTTGTCCCTCCCACGGAGGGGTTATTAAAGCATAAAAGTGACGTGGACCAAAATACGCGGCCCGCTTCTTCTCTCGTTCCGCTGACTTCCGCAGCCGAGGACACAGGCTTGACACCTTCGCGGCCTACTCCGTAGCATGAAATATTGCTTCTGTGCCGGCGTAGCTCAGTGGAAGAGCGAGGGTCTCATAATCCCTAGGCCGTGGGTTCGATTCCCCCCGCCGGCACCAGTGTTTTTCCACGGGGCTCTTGCTCGACCAACGACACGCGCTTTCCAAAAAATCATTTGTCGTATGCGAACTTCGCCGCTTGTGTACAATTCGGCGTAACTCATGGCTGCTTGGCACGGCCCGTTCGTTCCGCAAGGAGATGCGATGAAAGTGAATGGAAAAAAGAAAAATCTGCTTACGCGGAGAGAGATGATCAGTTCGGCTTCGCTGGCCACGCTTGGTACGGCAGTGCTGTCCTCCACGGAGCTCCAGGCTCAGGAGAAACAGGAATACCAGGTCGATAAAGAGCCCGGAAAGCACCAGCCGATTCCGGATTTCAAATTCGACATCGAGGCCACGAAAGGCTGGGTGGGAGAAGGCGGCTCCGCCAAGGAAGCGACGGTCGAGGAATTTCCTGCTTCGCAAAACATCGCCGGCGTTTCGATGCGCTTGAAACCCGGCGGCATCCGCGAGCTGCACTGGCACGCCATCGCCGCGGAATGGGCCTTCGTCATCCGGGGAAGAATTCTCGCCACGGTCATGTCTCCCAGCGGTCAGCCGGCCACCGATATTTTCGAGCCCGGTGACATCTGGTATTTCCCCAGAGGTCATGGCCACGCGCTGCAAAACATCAGCAGCGAGGATTCCCACTTCGTACTCGGTTTCGACGATGGCCGCTTCTCCGAATTCGGCACCTTCAGCATCACGGATTGGGTTGGGCGCACGCCGCAGACGGTCGCTGCGCGCAATCTGGGCCTTTCCCCCGAACGTGTAGCCGGCCTGCCAAAGAAAGAACGCTACATTTTTCCGGGCAGGATTCCGTCACCCCTGATCGAGCCTTATCTGGCCGATGACCTCGAAACCAGTCAGAACCCGCACAAGTTCCGGCTCGAGAAAATGGCGCCGAACAGCTTCCCCGGCGGCTGGGAACGAATCGTGACTGTGAGGGAATTTCCCATCAACACCAGGCTCACTTCGGTCCTGCAATATCTCGAGCCGGGCGCGCTGCGCGAAATGCACTGGCACCCGAACGCCGACGAGTGGCAGTACTACCTGAGCGGCCGCTCGCGCGTTACCGTCTTCGGCGCCCACGGAAGAGCGAAGACCGAAGAATTCGGCCCGGGACAAGTCTGCTTCGTTCAGCAGGGCTTCGGGCACTACGTCGAACAGATCGGCAGCGAGCCGGCAAAATTTTTCGCGCTCTTCAACAGCCCAACATTCGAAGAAATCTCCATCTCCAAGTGGCTCGCGGGAAACCCCGCGTCCCTGATCGCCGACAATTTCGGCATCTCCAAGGACGAAGTCGCCCGCTTGCCCAAGAAAACGCTCGGCATCATCAAGTAACCGCAGTTCCCTAACGATTTAATTACGTTGGCTTGCGGGGACGCCAGTAGTCCGCTTTTATCACGCCGACAGGCTTCAGCCCAGGTGGTGTGATTTGTATACTTTCGCCGAATCCACTTCTCCGGTAACCGCGTTAATCAGGACTTGTGGGTGCAAGTGGCATCGACTTTCCCTTGTATGCATTCGTGAAGCGGACTCGCACTAGCCAGAAAATCAGCAAAATCAGCGGAAGGATGGTGAGAACCAAATACAAGGTTGTGTTGAATAAAGCCGGGGATAGATATTTTCCGAGCCCCACTGTCGAAAGCAATCTCAGTGGGCGGTTTGACCCTCCCAAGAAAAAAGACCCTGCTGCAATAAACAGCCCAAAGCACATGCGCCAGAGATGCCGCGAGATGCGCTTGACTCCAGCAACGCCGCCGCGCACCAGCATGCGAACGTCCCCCGCCGCTGCAAGCAGACACACGGAACCCATGAAAAGGATCATTCCGACAGGAACTCCATCTAGTGAGCTGTGTCCGCTACGCAGGACTTTGACGCCAGTCATCCAGCTGAGGATGCCGTTCGCCAGGGGAATCAGGAGCAGAACCCAGTCCAAACGGCTCGTTTCCCCGTCTCTGCGCCTGGCCGTCAGCCAGGCCGTTCCGATCAGATAAACGGTGAGAATCCCGCCGCCAATGTTATTGGGTTGATTCCTCACGATCGCCAGGTACGCCGCAAAGGCACCCATGGTGAGCATGGACGCGACAAAGACCTTCCCCGCCAGCACATGCCGGGGCGAACCATTGCGGAAACACACTGCAGCGGTCCCGGACAGCAACCCCAGGCTCCCACCGCAAATATGCACAATCAGGCTGGGCGAATAGGACATGAGCTCTTCTTGGAGATATATACGTGGACGGCTGCCCCAGTGTTTCACCGGAGAACATTGGCTCCTACTCCTAGGGCAAGAGTCAGCAGGTCTGGGTCAACTCCCGATTAGTCGGGAAACCGGTAAAGTTCGTAACATTACCCAACCTTCCGATTTCTCTTAGTCAGAGTCAGGTTGGACTAGAAGGAGCAGAACGATCCCGATGATAGTGAACATTCGGAAGGCCGCCTCTTGTCCGTTCGCTGTTCTCGATTGCCACATCAGGAACCACCCTTCTCCAATCGACAGGAAGGCCACAAGCCAAATGAGAAGGTTGAGAGTGAGCCCGGCGACAGCGAGACCTTTTGCCCGGTGAAATTCATCAGTACCTTTCGCAAATGATCGCACCAAGCGCGCACCGCCCCACCAGCACACAACGGAACTCACAGATTCCCAAACGATGATCATCCAATAGAAAAGAGAATGTATCACCGGCGAGTTTATGGCGCGCCACATGCCATGGTTACTGGGAAACGTGGAGTCCATCATCAAAACATGACGTACAAACTGGTAGTTGGAATCGTAGTCCGTCAGGTTGTCGAGCGCGATTAGAGTCGTGTACAGGGCAACGCCAAAGACTAATACCGTCTTGGCCAGACGCAGAGTCATTGCATTTTCTCCGAGATGCGCACTTCACGACAGGTGGTTACGGCACTGATCGTCTCACGAACCGATAACTCCTGATAAGTCGTGCCAGTCCAACCGGTCGATGCAACACCACCCAATCAGGTGCCCGAAAATGGCTTGTGTGGTACAACGAGTGTATTTCCCAAGCTCTGTCGGAGACAAATGATAAAGCGCCTAATTCTGCTATTGGCGACCTTGATTCCAAATTTTCAATTAGCCGCCGACAATGCTTCTCGCACCCTCTGTGCGAAACGCGAACTATTCCGGGCGCAGAACATTGTTGCCTGGTCTGACCATTCTGTCGCAGGAGTGTTTTTCTATGAGTCCGGCTTTGCTATCGATGCGGATGGGTCTCCCCGAGCCTATCATCCCACCGACCGACTCGGACTGGATTCATTGTCGCATGCGGGTCATCGAGGACATTGGTGGGCGCTGGTCACAGACAACGAAAAGACAAGTGGAACTCCAGTTGTCCAAGGTACGACAGACCCCGCTCCAGGATATTTTGTATCCACCACAGCTCTGTATGACCGCACCAATACCAACCCCCGAGACCCTCGCCGATATGTCGACGCAGAGAAAATCCCGTATGTTGTGCTTCACCCCAAGGCGCTTCATTACGCAAGACTCGGCGACTTTGCAACTGTGCTGAATCTCAAGAACCGAAAAGTTTCGGCTGCTATTGTGGCGGATGAAAGCGCACCTAATCTCCCAGTCGGCGAAGGGTCAATTGCTTTGGCCAAGGCATTGGCCATTGATTCAAGTCCCCGCCACGGAGGCCAGGATGGCAAGGTCGTCTTTGTTATCTATCCTGGTTCTGGAAATGGCAAGCCAAGGAAACTCCAAGATATTCTCGCCAACTCGAATCGACTGTTTGAGGCATGGGGCGGAATTAATAGACTAGATGCGTGTTTGCCTCAGGCACCCGCGCGCCACTAAGTCCCGATTGGTCGGGTTACCGAAAAAGCGGAGATACCGACATGAACAATAAGTTTTTGAAGAAGATGGAAAATCACGCGGCGAGAGAAGCAACCCGCTTAGGTAAAAGTAATCACGGTAAGCTCCGACTCATAGGCACCGCCATCGGTATCGTTGTAGTGGTCCTGGTGACGCTTTGGATGGCATATCACCGATAGTGGCCGTGGGACGGATCCGCTCGTTCAAGTCCTGGCGAGGGTGGTCGCCGTTCGATCCCCAAAACGTACTTGAGTGGCCTACCGTTTGCCCCTCTGATTTTTGCGCGCCATTTGCGTCCCGGATGATTCTACGGGACAAAGGGTGGGGAATTCTTCGGTTTTTCCATCAAGCAAGCCACCCGCTCGGCCCGCGCCCCCTGTGCACTTTACCCCTTTGTTTTCTTCCTTTTACCCAATTTGCGTTCGAACCAATCACTTTCGTCGTTCGATACTAGTACTATTAAAATATCTATTGACAGAGTACCGTTTCTATGCTACCATGCCCTGTGAACTTCCGATTCCAGCGCCAGCTTGCCCGCCATAGCAGGTTTTCTTGCGGAGGCGGGTCTCCCTCTTCCTTCGATCTTTGTGTGCCCTGTGGTCTTTTGGCTGACGTCTCCCCCTGTTCTGTTTCATCTTGCTCCTTCTCGTCACTCGCCACTAGCCACTCGCCACTGGCTTCCGTTGTCCTCCCGTTGTGCCCCCGTCGTGCTCTCGTTGTTTTCCGACGGGAAATGCCCTCTATCTCTTTTCTGTCCATGTCATTACGGGACTCAGTCCATCACAACGAGGGGGGGTACACCCCCCTCCATCCTTTTTTCGAGGTCTATCATGCTAGAAACAACATCTATCTCCATCTCTTCTCAGGACTTGCCTCTTTGCAGCCATCGCACCCGCGCGGGCCGTCGCTGTCAGCTCCCTGTCTTGGACGCCAGTTCCGGCCTCTGCTTCCGTCATGCCGGTCTCCGCGCACCCAAAAAGGATCCCGACGACCTTTCCGCTGAACTTCTCGACAAGGTCACGGAGTTCCATACTCCCTATGAAGTCAACGAGTTCCTCGCCAAACTCTTGTTTCTCTTGGTCCGCAATCGCATCTCCGCCAAACGCGCTGGCGCCCTCACCTACATCGCCGCCCAGCTCCTCCACTCGCTCGGGCTGGTGCGTCTCGTGGAAAAAGCCGAGAAAGACGAACCCATCGAAATCATCTGCGACGGCCCTCGCCCCAATCGCGACTGATGAGGAGAAGTGGAATGCAAACATCAGGGCAAGGCGAAGGATGCCACCGCGATTTACGCGTGGCTTGCAGTGGCAGTTTCTGCTGGTTGCGGGTGTTCTCCGTGCCGAAAACAGGCCGTCGGGCATCGAAGTTTGCATGGGAGGAATGCAATGAGCTTCCAAGAATACATCACGCTGGGACGTTCCGGATTGCGCGTCAGCCCGCTTTCGCTGGGCACGATGACCTTTGGCACGGAGTGGGGCTGGGGCAACGAAGAAAAAGATTCACGGGCCATTTTTGACCGCTATCTCGAGCGGGGCGGCAATTTCTTGGACACGGCGGATGGCTACACCGCTGGCCATAGCGAAGAGCTCGTAGGAAAATTCGTCGCCGAGGGAAAGTTGCGTGAGCGCCTCGTCATCGCGACGAAATTCACGTTCAATGGACAGCCAGGGAACCCCAACGCGGGAGGAAACGGGCGCAAGAATATCTATCGCGCCCTCGAAGGCTCTCTCCGCCGGCTGAGGACCGATTACATTGATCTCTACTGGCTCCACGCCTGGGACACGGTGACGCCGATCGAAGAAGTCATCTCCACGTTCAATGATTTGGTGCGCGAAGGAAAGGTGCGGCACTTCGGATTCTCCGACACGCCGGCATGGTACGTGGCCCGCGCGCAGACTCTCGCGGAGAAAGAAGGCAAGGAGCGGCTGATCGCGCTGCAATTGGAATACTCGCTCGTCGAGCGCAATATCGAGCGTGAACACGTTCCCGTGGCGCAAGAACTCGGAATTGCCATTTGTCCTTGGAGCCCGCTCGCCAGCGGCCTATTGAGCGGCAAGTACAAGCGGGAAGGAAATAGCGGCACGGGCGAAGGACGGCTGGAAAAAACCAAGGGCCAGACAAATCCTGTGTTCCAAAAATTCGCCGAGCGGAATTGGCGAATTGTCGAATGCCTTGCCGAGGTGGCGAAGCAAATCGGCAAGACTTCAGCACAGGTTGCCCTGAACTGGGTGGCCACCCAGCCCGGCATTACGTCCACGATCATCGGCGCCACGAAGATCTCTCAGCTCGACGACAATCTCAACTCGCTCGACTTCGCCATCCCCGCGGATCTCCGCAGGCGCCTGGATGAAGTGAGCGCGCTCGAGCCAGTTCACCCCTACGTATTCTTCGGAGATACGCTTCAATCCATGATTTCAGGAGGCACGACCGTCAGGCCGTGGACTCCAGCGCGCGCCACCGGCAGCTCTTCCGGGGTTCCCGCAGCGCCAGCTAAGGCCAAGGCTAGCGCGGCGGAAAAATGAGAGTCGCCCAAGGCGGCGGGGAGATTATTCGAGGCCGATGTGGTCGATGGCTTTTTGGATGGCCAGTTTATCGAGGCTGGCGATAGGGAGACTGAGGAAAAGGCTGATGCGGCGGTCGAGAAGCAGGAACGCTTCGCGAAACGCACGCTCGATGCGTTCGGGTGGACCTTCTATCGCGGCGGGATCGGGAACGCCCCAGTGCGCGGTCATGGGCTGGCCGGGCCAGATGGGGCAGATTTCACGCGCGGCGTTATCGCAAACGGTGAAAACAAAATCGAATTTGGGCGCCCCGGGTTTCGCAAATTCATCCCAATTCTTGCTGCGCAAATCAGCACCCGGCAAGCGAGCGAGTTCGAGCTGCTGGAGTGCGAGAGGATGGACGCGGCCAGTCGGATGGCTTCCCGCGCTGTAGGCCGCAAAAGTGGGAGCACCCTTCTTGTTGAGAATAGCTTCCGCCATGATGGAGCGCGCGGAATTACCGGTGCAGAGAAAGAGCACGCGATATTGCGGATGCGTTGCGGGCATCAGCTTTTCGCTGGCGCAGGAGTGCAGCAAGTGGGAGCACAACAGGACGCGGAGTTCGCGACTTTTTGTAGAGCGGGTTTCCGCGCGCGGATGAAGGCGCTGGCGAATTTGCCTTCGACCTGTGGCGCGATCGCGTCCACATCGACGCCCTGGGCGGCGAGAAATTGCCGGGCGTCGTCGATGGTGTAAACGCGAGTCGGTTCGATCTCGACATCGGCAAAACCGGCGCCTTCGAGCTTCGCGCGGTAGTCGGATTCGTCTAGCGCGCCCGCGACGCAACCCACCCAGAGTTCTACGCTTCGGCGAATCTCCGCGGGGACGGGCCCGCGCACAACCACGTCGGAAACGGCGAAACGCCCGCCGGGCCGCAAGACGCGGAATGCTTCGCGCAAAACGGAGTCTTTGTCGGCGGAAAGATTGATCACACAATTAGAAATGACGACGTCGACGGAATTTTCCGGCAAAGGAATATTTTCGATTTCGCCTTTGAGAAAATCGGCGTTTTCTACGCCGGCCTTGCGTTGATTTTCGCGCGCGAGGGCCAGCATGTCGTCGGTCATGTCCAGGCCATATGCTCTTCCGGAGGGGCCAACGCGTTTCGCGGAAAGAAGAACGTCGATGCCGCCGCCGGAGCCAAGGTCAAGGACATGTTCGCCGGGATTCAATTGCGCTAGGGCGGTGGGATTCCCGCACCCGAGCGAAGCGGCTACGGCCTGCTGAGGAAGACCGCTGGTTTGCTGCGCGTCGTACAAATTGGAGGAGATGGGATCGCAACAGGGAGCGGATGAAGTCCCGCAAGAGGAACCCGTGGTTTCGGCGGCTTTAACGCGGCGGGCCGCTTCGCCGTACTTGTCCTTGACGATTTCCCTGATATCGCTCTCGGCCATGGATGCCTCCCGTAAACACATTCGCGCTCGCGAATATGAAACAGAATAGCGGACGGCAATATATATGTCAAGACACATATGTTATATACTGGCGGCATGACGAAGGCACGACGAAGCGCCCCACTGGATTTGCTTTTCCGCGCGCTGGCGGACGGAACGCGGCTGCGGCTGCTGAACCTTATCGGCGAGCGCGAGATTTGCGTGTGCTATTTTGTGGAGATTTTGCGAGCGAGCCAGCCAAAGATTTCGCGGCATCTCGCGTATCTGCGAAAAGCGGGGATCGCCACGGCGCGGCGCGAAGGAAAATGGATGCATTACCGGCTTACGATTCCCGGAGACGAGGTGGCAGCCCGCATCCTGCGCGAGACGCTGAAGCACCTGCGGAAAAAACCGGAGATGCGGCGGGATCTTGCCCGGCTGAACTCGGCGTGCCGCGCCGCAAAAGTTTTTGTTGATTCCTGGGGCCCTCCACCGGCGCGAATGAGGGCCAGGAGAGATTAGGCACGTCCTTCTAGGGCGCCGGCGGAGGGCCAGTTTTTTCGAGAGCGAATCGGAGCAATTCGGCCAGGTGGAAAGGCCAGCGGCCGGTGGCGTGAAAAATCTGTTCGCGGCAACTGAAGCCATCGGAAACGATCAAGGTGTCATCGCCGGTTTGCCTGATGGCAGGGAGGAGGACGCGCTCGCCAATCGATTGCGAGAGGGCGTACTTTTCTTTTTCAAAGCCAAAGGGACCGGCCATTCCGCAGCAGCCGGAATCGATAGACTGCAGCTCAACTCCCATTTTGCGGAGTAGCGATTCTTCGCCGGTCATCTTCATCAACGACTTTTGATGGCAGTGGCCATGAAGGAAAACTTTCCGGGAAAGCCGGGGCGGCACGAAGTTCGGAGCGTGGCGCTCCAAAAATTCACTGAGCAGGAAAGTTTGTTTTCGCAACCGCTCGGCGCGTTCGTCGGCGGGAAACAGATTGCGGAGCTCATCGCGGAACACGGAAGCGCAACTGGGTTCGAGAACAACGATGGGTAAACCAGCGTCGATCTGTTCGCCGAAGAAACCCAGGATGCTCTGCAAATATTTCTTGGCCGTTTTCAGCATTCCGAAATCGTAGAGTGGCCGGCCGCAGCAGAAGTGCTGCCGCGCTACTTTCACTTGAAATCCGGCGGCCTGGAGAACATGGACGGCGGCGCGGGCCGTCTGCGGATGAAAATAATTGTTAAATGTGTCGGCCCATAAAATAACCTGACGATCGCTGGCCGCCGTTCGATCCGATAGCGAGTTGCCCTCTTCTCCGATGCCGGGAATATCGTTTGCCCGCGCCCAAGTGTGAAACGTTTCGTTCGAGAGACGAGGGATGCGGCGGTGAGGCGTCAATTGCAGAAATTTGCCGAGGACGCCACTGATTCCGGGTGTTTGTGTGAAGAAATTCGCGATGCGAGGCGCGTGCGAAGCTAATCGTGCCCAGCGATCGATCAGGCCAAACGCATAGGCGCGGAGCGGCCGGGAATTGCTTTCGTAATAATGAGAGAGAAATTCCGCTTTGTACGTGGCGATATCGACGTTGGCGGGACACTCTGATTTGCAGGCCTTGCAAGAAAGGCAGAGGTCCAGGGATTTCTTGACATGCTCGTCCTGCCAGGCGCCGCGCACGACTTCGCCCTGGAGCAGTTCGAACAAAAGATGCGCGCGGCCGCGGGGACTGTGCTCCTCCTCGAGCGTGGCCATGTAGCTTGGGCACATTGTGCCGGCATCGGTTTTGCGGCAAGCACCGAGGCCGATGCAGCGAAGCGTCGCTTTCGAAAACGAACCATCATCGCCAGGGAATTGAAAATTTGTGCGGAGCTCGAGCGGCTTGTAGTCCGCGCCGAGCCGTAAATTTTCCGCGGGCAAATACGGATCAACGACTTTGTAAGGATTGAGCTTATTTTCCGGATCCCAGGCGGTTTTAAATTCGCCGAACGCCCTAATCAGCTCGGGTCCAAACATTTTCGGCAGGAGAGAGGCGCGCGATTGGCCGTCGCCATGTTCGCCGGAAAGTGAACCGCCGTAGCCGACGACCAGGTCCGCGGCGCGCTCGATGAATTCGGCGTAGTGGCGAATCCCGTCTTCGGTAACGAAATCGAAATTAATGCGCATGTGAATACAGCCGTGTCCGAAGTGGCCGTAGTATGAGCCGCGATAGTCGAACTCGTTCATCAGCTTGCGAAGATCGCGCAGGTAAGCCCCGAGTTTTTCCGGCGCGACAGCGGAATCGTCCCAGCCTTCCCACTCGGGCGGAGCACCAGGCGCGAACGCCGCGGAGCGCGGGCCGGCTTCTCGGATCTGCCAGATGGCTTTGGCTTCGCTCGAAGAATAAATGCGCGCGCTGGGCGGGTTGGGTGCGCGTTTCAGGCGCTCGAGCAATTTCTGCGCGAGACTTTCCGGCTCACGCGGGTCATCGGCGCCAAATTCCACAAGCAAGAAACCGCCTCCCGCGGGGAGAAGTTCGAGATTTGGTGCGCGTCTCTTACGCAGACCGTCAATGATGCTGCCTTCGAATCCTTCGAGGCCGATGGGATGGAATTCCAGAATCTCCGGCACGTGGTCCGCTGCTTCGAACGCGTCTTGATAACCGAGGGCCAGCAAGGTGCGGTGCTGCGGGCTTCGGATCAAGCGCAACTTGGCTTCGAGGACCACGACGCAAGTGCCCTCGGTGCCGACAAGAGCGCGAGCGACGTGAAAGCCGTTTTCGGGGAGCAATTCATCGAGGTTGTACCCGGAGACGCGGCGAGGAATCTTGGGAAAGCGCGCGCGGATCTGAGAACCGTAGAGTTCGCGGATGCCTCGCAGCCGAAGGTAAATTTCGCCGCGGCGTTGCCCCTGGCGAATGATAGATTCCAATTCGCTCTCGGTTGTTGCGCCGACAGTGAGCTGCGTTCCGTCGTAGAGCAGGATGCGGAGTTCTTCGACGTTGTCAACGGTCTTGCCGCCGAGTAGCGAATGGGTGCCGCAGGAATTGTTGCCGATCATGCCGCCGATGGTGCAGCGATTGTGGGTAGAGGGGTCCGGCGCGAAGGTGAGTTGGTGAGCTTCGGCGCGGGTGCGCAGGGAGTCCAGTACCACGCCGGGCTGCACGCGAGCAATTTTTCGTTCGAGATCAAGCGACAGAATACGATTCATGTACTTCGTGAAATCCAGAACCACCGCGACATTGCAGCACTGGCCCGCCAAACTTGTACCCGCCCCGCGCGGCAAAACGGGGGCGCCAAATCTCCGGCAAGCACCCACCGTGGCCATCACGTCTTCGTCATTACGCGGGACGACGAGACCAATGGGAATCTGACGGTAATTCGAACCGTCCGTGGCGTACAAAGCGCGGCTGCCCGAGTCGAAGCGAACTTCGCCGCGAATGTGGCGTTTTAGTTCGAGCTCGAGTTCGCGAGCCTGGGCGAATGAATCCACGGGTTTTGCGTGGGAACTCAACGGCAATGGAGTGGAGGATGGCAATTGCGCTCGATCTGAAACTGAATTCTCCTGGGCCGACAGTTTACAAGGAGTTTGTTGAAAATGCTTTGAGGGAGATGCGGCCGGACCAGTGTGCAATCAAAGATGCCCACGACGGCGGGCTGGGACCGGTGGGGCATCGACGTCTGACAGCAGATTCCTCGACTACGCGACCCTACGCCCCACAAACCGGGGCGTAGGAAACAATCGGGTCGCTCCGCTCGGAATGACAGGGTCGTAGGTCGATCGTCATGTTGGGGCTAAGGCTTGCCAGCGGCAGACAGTCCCGCGACGGTCTCCGAGAAGCTCGGGTAGATCGCGGTCGCTACAGGTGCACGTACATTTCGCGGTGATGACGGAGGAGGTTGAGATCCTTCGGCTACCCTCATCGGGTAGCCTCAGGATGACACCGCGAAGTTTTGAGAGCCGAGAGAACAAAGACTCGCCTCCTGACCGGGCAGGGAGAAATTCCGGTCGCCGCCACGAAGTACGACGAAAGAGCGCCCGCGGCGATGCTGCTGGAAAGCCGGCGCTAGGAGGTGACGGGTTTCGCGGAGGAAGCAACTACCAGGCCGGCGCCGGGGAGGAGTTCATCGGGTTTCATCCGAAAGGCGAGAATGGAGCCAATAAAGAGCAAGACGATGCTGCCGACAAAAGGTAAATTCCAATTTCCGGTCTTGTCGATGACGAAACCGAAGACCAGGGGGGAAAGGATCGCTGCGAGGGCCGAGCCGGTGTTCATGAGTCCACTGGCTGAGCCGGAGAACCGGGGAGCGATGTCCATGGGGATGGCCCACATTGGGCCAATGGTAAATTCGGCAAAGAAGAAGCCGAGGCTCAAGAAAATTGCGGCGCCGGTGAGGCTGCGCAGAAATAAAAGGGGAATCATGGAAGCGAGCGAACAAAGAAAACCAAAGACCACGAGATTGCGGCGCGCTTTGTTGCGGTCATTGGTGAGCGCGAAGATGCGGTCGCTGACGAGGCCTCCCAGCGTGTTGCCGACAACCCCGGCAAAGAAAACGCCGGCGGAATAGAAGGCGGAATTTTTTAAGTCCAAGCGGTAACTGTGCAAGAAGAAGGAGGGAATCCAGGCGAGATAGAGCCAGAGGGTCCAGCCGTAGCAAAAATAGACGATGGTGACGGGAAACATGCGGCGCGCCAGCGGCCACCAGGGGATGACTTCCTTTTCCGATTCTTTGCGAGCGACGAAGTCCGGGAGGAGCTGCAATTCCCGGGAAGTGATTCCCGGATGTTTCGCGGGATCATTGCGGAAATAAAAAGCCCAAACGACGGCCCAGGCTAAGCTGATGAGGCCGAGAACAAAGAAGGAACCGCGCCAGTTCACACGGTTGATGAGCAACGCGACGAGGGGCGGCGTGAGTGCGTTGCCAAGCCGGGCACTGGAATGCGTGAGTCCCTGGGCAAAGGCGCGTTTACCGGGCGGAGTCCAGTCGCTCATGGCGCGGGTGGCGGTGGGAAACGTCGCACCCTCACCAAAACCCAGCAATACGCGAGCGAACAGAATGGCAACCAATCCGCCGGCGACACCTGTAAGAAGAGTGGCGGCTCCCCAGATGATCGCGGAAACTGTGAGGGTCATGCGAGCGCCGAAGCGATCGCTGACCCATCCGCCGATGATTTGAAAAACGAGGTAGGGATAGGCGAAAGCGGAAAAAACCAGGCCGACCTGGGTTTGCGTGAGATGAAGATCTTTCTGGAAGAGGGATGAAGCGGTGCTGACGTTGGTGCGGTCGATGTAGGTCAAGCCATACATCGCACACAGTAGAAGAAGAACATTGGTTGTGGCGGAAAAGACTTTTTTTTGGTGCGGGGATTCGCCGGGTTTAACGAGCATCGGAGGTGTCCCCGGCGAGGCAAGTGCCATGACGGTTCGCCGGGCTGGAGCGCATTATCGCGCAGCCGGGGCGACAGCCTCGGGAATTCGAACGGAAGATGCGAGAGAATCCAGCACGGCAGCGACACCGCCCGCCTTGTGGGGGACTTCTGCCAGTCGAAGGCCCATTTCAATTCCGCTCAAGGTTCCGCAGAGCATGAGGTCGTTGAAATGGCCGAGATGGCCGATGCGAAATACCTTACCGGCCAGTTTGCCGAGGCCTGCGCCGAGAGACATATCGAAATTTTCGAGGATAGTGCGGCGAAGGCGATCGGCATCGTGGCCCGCGGGGAGAAAAACCGCGGTCATGGAACTCGAATACTCGCGCGGCTCTTCGCAGACGACTTCTAGCCCCCACGCGCGGACCGCGGCTCGCGTCGCTTCGGCATGACGCTGATGCCTGCGAAAAACATTGGACAGCCCTTCCTCCTGTAGCATTTGGAGAGCTTCGCGCAAGCCGAAGAGGAGATTTGTGGCGGGCGTATAAGGGAAAAAGCCGTCGCGGTTGGCCTTCTGCATCTCCTGCCAATCCCAGTAGGAACGGGGCAATTTCGCGTTCTTGCCGGCGGCGAGCGCCTTTTCGGAAATCGCGTTGAAGCTCAAACCGGGAGGAACCATCAGACCTTTCTGCGAGCCGGCGATGGTGACATCCACTTTCCACTCGTCATGGCGAAAGTCGATGGAGCCGAGTGAAGAGATAGCATCAGCCATGAGGAGAGCTGGATGACTGGCTTGGTCGATGGCGCGGCGAATCTCGGAGAGGCGGCTAGTAACTCCGCTGGAAGTTTCGTTGTGCACGACCATCACGGCTTTGATCGCGTGGCGATCATCGGCGCGGAGGCGGGCTTCGACTTCCGCGGGAACGACGCCCCGGCGCCAGTTTCCCGGCACGTAATCAACGGCCAAGCCGAAACGCTGGGCGACGAGGCGCCAGCCTTCAGAGAACTGACCTGTTTCAAACATCAGGACGCGGTCACCGGGAGAAAGCGTGTTCACCATTGCCGCTTCCCATCCGCCCGTGCCGGAAGAGGGGAAGATCACGACAGTCCCTGCTGTTTGAAAAACGCTGCGCATGCCGTCGAGAACCTGCTTGCCCAGGGTGGAAAACTCGGGGCCGCGATGGTCGATGGTAGGCTGGGCCATGGCCCGCAGAACGCGGTCCGGGACGTTGGTGGGGCCAGGAATTTGGAGAAAATGGCGACCGGTGTGGATCATGTCGAGTTCCTCGGAAACGCGCTAGCGTTCGAATTTCAGTTTATCGCATGCGGGAGTTTCAGGGAAATCGGGCGATGCGGAAGAAGCTCGCGTGAGAAACCAGCGAGAATTGCCAAGCACGGGAAAGCGGGCGCTGGAGCCATATAGACATTTAGCCAACTCCCTAAGTATACTTGGGCAGACCGGAGCGAAATACGAGAATGGTGGGTTCTGAGAAGCAATCATATGCGTACGCACAAGAGCAGAGACTCTGGGAAAGGAATAACGCCTTTGCAGGATAGGTTTATCAATCCGGGGAGCATCGCAGGGGTCGAACCGCTGATCCGGCCGCACATTCGCCGCACACCTATCGTGGAAGTCGCAGGCGGAGATTTCGGGCTGGACTCCGTCCATCTGATTTTCAAACTTGAATTGCTCCAACATTCCGGCTCATTCAAGGCACGGGGCGCATTCACGAATCTGCTGAGACGAGAAATTCCGCCGGCCGGAGTGGTGGCAGCGTCAGGCGGGAATCACGGAGCGGCTGTGGCCTACGCGGCCATGAAACTCGGTAAGCCCGCGAGAGTTTTTGTACCAAAAGTCGCTTCTCCGGAAAAGATCGAGCGGATCCGGGGCTACGGAGCGGAGCTTGTGGTGAGGGGCGAGCGTTACGCCGATGCGCTGGCGGCAAGCGAAGAGTGGGCGGAGAGATCGGGCGCGCTTCGCGTACACGCTTACGATCAGATCGAAACACTTTTGGGGCAAGGGACTGTGGGCCTTGAGTTCGAGGAGCAGTCACCCCGCCTGGACACGCTTTTGGTGGCGGTGGGCGGCGGGGGGTTGATCGGAGGCGTCGCGGCGTGGTACGCGAATCGGATCAAGATCATTGGGGTCGAGCCGGAAGCAGCACCTACACTGTCCCGTGCCTTGGGCGCGGGCCGGCCCGTCGATAGCCCAGCGGGTGGGATTGCCGCCGATTCACTGGCGCCACGGCGTGTGGGAGAGCTGATGTTCCCCCTTGCGCAGAAGTTCGTGCATGAAGATATTCTGGTACCGGACGAGGCGATTCAAGAAGCACAGGAAGCGCTGTGGAAAGTGCTGCGGGTGGCGGCGGAACCGGGCGGGGCGGCTGCGTTCGCGGCGCTATTGACCCGGGGCTACAAACCCGAGCGCGGGGAACGCGTAGGCGTGTTGATTTGCGGAGGCAACACGCACGCGGTGAATTTCGCTCACGCGAACGGGACGGGCGGACAGAAATAAGATCAACTTCTTTTTATCCTTACTCATTTAATTCGTCAGGAGGATTGCAATGTCAGTCTATGAACGTTTACGCGCGCTGCGTATATCGTTAGCCGAAGTTACGGCGCCGGTGGCGGCGTTTGTCCCGTTCGTGCGCACCGGCCATCTGCTGTTTGTCTCGGGTCACATTGCGAAAAAAGACGGCAAGCCGCTGGCGGGAAAGCTAGGCGAGCAATTCACAACAGTTCAAGGAAAAGAAGCGGCGCGCGGGATCGCGATCGATCTACTCGGAACATTGCAAGCCGCGACGGGCGATTTGGAGAAGATAAAACGCATCGTGAAACTGATGGTGCTGGTGAACAGCTCGGCTTCGTTTATGGAACAACACCTGGTAGCGAATGGGGCTTCCGAGCTGTTCGGCGAAGTGTTTGCGGAAAAGGGGCCGCATGCACGAAGCGCGTTTGGAGTGGCGCAAATTCCGTTCGGTTCGTGCGTGGAAATCGAATTGATCGCGGAAGTTGGCGAAGACTAAAAGCCGGGAAGAGTTCGAGATGGGGTGGGCGGGGAGCCAAATTGGGAGTGGCGCAGGGTTTGAAAGCGTGTTAAATGAGCAGGGCGACGCGATGGAAAGAGGAATTTGTGAAAAGAGATGCGAAGAGAGAAACCAGCATCAAGATCGCGGAATCCGACGAAGAGATTCGCCGGTGTTTCCCGGTGATGAAGCAATTACGGGAAAAGCTAGCCGCAGAGGAATTTACAAAGCGTGTGACGGAGCAAGCGCGTGAGGGATACAAACTCGCTTTCGTCGAGAGCGGAGGACAAATCGTGGCGGTTGCGGGATTCCGGATTTACCACATGCTGGCGACGGGAAGAACGATGTATGTCGATGACTTGGTGACGGACGAGAATGCAAGATCGCACGGATTTGGAGAGGCGCTCCTGAAATGGCTGATCGAACTTTCACGGAAAGAGAAATGCGAGATGTTCAGCCTGGATTCGGGAACGCACCGGCGGCGAGCGCACAGATTCTATTTCGCGCAGGGAATGCACATCGCCAATTATCATTTTGAACTTGCGATCAAGAGTTGAAGGTGACTGTTCATTGGAAATGCGCCCATCACGATAGACATACTCCCGAAAAGGAATGACGCGGACATCATCACGCGGCTTGAAAGAACGAGAGATCAAACGCTGAAGTGCTTTGCTCTGGGTGACGACCAACTCGTCCGGAGTTACGGGCCGGGCAAGTGGCCGGTCAGGTTCATTTTGCATCATCTTGCGGATGCTGAGACGGTTTTATACGACCGAATCCGGCGCGTCGTCAGCGAGCCAAAACAGGTTTTGTGGGCATTCGATCAGGATGCGTGGGCAAAAGGGCTCGATTATACGCAGGCGCCGCTCAGTCTCTCCTGTCGAATCTACGAAGCCGTTCGTGCAGGAATGATTTACCAGGCGCGCGTGCATTATGAGAAAAACGGACATCTGGAATTCGTCCACAGCGAAACAGGAATCCGAACACTCCGAGCGGAATTCGACAAAGTCGCGTCGCACAACGAACACCACTTGAAACAAATCGAAACCGCACTCACCCAACGGGAACCGAGCCCCCATCGCCCAAGCGGAACGTAGCCTCGTTGAAATCCTTTTTTGGTCTGCGTAGCGAAGCCGTTCCGTCGGAGCATTGCCAGTTGTCTGATGAGGTTCATCACGTCTGCGTCCGCGTTCACTTCTATCGTCTGGGTGACAAGGGCGCAGCGGTGCTGCGCCCCTACAAGAGATTCAGACTGAGTGGTTGCGCGAAGCGAAGGAATTCGGACGATCGAGTTCTTCAGGCGAGGGTAAGGGAAGAGCGGCGCTGTGCCGGCTTGGGAGAAATATCGCGGTGGGCCCACCAATTGCGCCAGGCATCTGGATCATTTTCGAGTTTTGCGCCGGTGATCACACGGAGCGAGTTGTAGATCAAGCCGCGCGTGGCGGAGTTCAGCGAATCATCGTCGATGAAGTTGAGCAGATCGGGAACCGTGCTAAGGCGCTGCTCATGCGTCAGCATGCCGGACTGGGCGAGGCTGCATGCGGCGCGCTCGCGAACGCGCAAAGAGGAATCGTGGGCCAGGATGGACAGCATCGGACCGATGGAGGCGTCCGTCCCGAGCATGGCCAAACCCTCGACGGCCCAGTAACGAGACTGCAGATCGCGATCATGGGCGTAAATAAGCAACAAACCCAAGACGCGAGCGGGCTGTACGCCGCGATTGCCGAGCGCACCAAGCCTCCACAAGGCCAACGAACGAACCGGGGAATTTACGTGCAGTTGCTGTTCGAGAAAATCGACACTGTGGGGAGACTTTGCAAGATTGCTCGAGGCTAGGTCGATTTCAACGGCGGCGGCGCGCACGCGGGGATCTTCGGACTTCAGCGCGGCCAGCACAAGGCGGAAAAGTTGATCGGTGCTTTGCACGCGGCCACGCCAGGCGTCGACGTGCTCGCGAATCAAATCCAATGAAGGTTCAGGTTGCTGCATGGCGCGTTCCAGCAGGCGTTCGGCCTGCTGCTGCGGAGGGAGGCGCAAGATTTCAGCGTCGGCGATTTTCTCAGCGTCGGGTTCGGGCAGAGAAAAGGAAGCAGGGGACGAAGGGGGTAGCGCATCGAGTGCATGGGCGGCCTTAGATTTAGCCGAAACCAACTGAATGCGGGCGGCCTGAATTCCCAGGAAGAGGGAAATGAGGGCAAGGATAGAAAGCGTGAGGGCAGGACGGCGCAAAGTGACGAAGAATGGCCGCTTGGGTTCTATGCTGGGGCGATTTTGTGACTCGTTCACGCTGCACGTCCGGCGGGGAGGCTTCACCCGCAACGTGCTCAAAGTACGGTTTGGCAGGGGGGCCAACAATGGTACGGCGGGCCAGCCGCTCTAGTAAGGCAGGTGCAAGCGGTTCGTTATCTGCAGGTTGGAGGGTTTACTGGTAAGCACCGCGAGGAGCAAGACGGTACCACAGAACAGGTTGCGTCTGGGAGGACAGGATGCCCGGGGCTTCAAGGGGCGAGTTCGAATGGGCGGTCGTAGCCGGTCATTTCGAGGTAGCCGACCCCCTGCAGAGGCTGGGCACCCCCGTGGCCGGTGAGCGTGATTGAGCCTTCCCAGTAGCTGGGGCCTAAGTGCGCCGTTCCCGCCAGTTCTTGGGAGGGCAAGGGCGTGGTGGCTTGCAGTTCGACACCAAGACGCGGGATTTCGATTTTCCAGGCGATGGGATAGACAGCATGAGTTTCCGGGCTCGCCCAAGTTTTGCCCATGGGCACAAGAGTGAAATCAGTTTGGCGCAGATGGGTAGTGCGGCCGAGGGGGTCGACAAATGTTCCGGCGGAGTAGGGATCGATGGAGCCGTCCCTGCGGCGAATGCGAAAGAGCATCAACTCGGTGTTGAGGTCGAGCTGCAAACTGAGCCAGTCCCAACCGGCCTGATCCGGTTCCAATTGGTGAGTGAAGAATTCGTGATCCATCCAGGCGAGGCCCTCGACAGTAAATTCCTTGTCGTTGAGGCGAATCGAGCCCCTGGTTGCGAGGCGCGTGAGCGAAATGTAGTGCGAGGCGCGGCCGGGACCGGAGGCCTTTTGGCTGACGCCATTTTCACCGTGAATGACGGGCCGCTTCTCGGCGCGTAGAGTGAGATGCAACTGGAAGTTATCCTCAACGGCCTGCAAGTCCTGCTCGTCCCCGCGCCATTGGATCTGCCAGTTGCCGTTCCAGATGCGGGCGTCGGCTTGGTTGACGCCTGCGATGCCGGGGCCCGAGCGATTGGTGCGCTCGACGTGATAAAAATGCTGGCCGTCGAGGTCACTCAAGGCGAGATGCGCGAGGTAGAGATCGCGGAGGTCCCAAGCGGAACTTTTCGCGGCATCGCGGGTAACGGCCTGGCGGAAAAAAGTGAGTTCGAATCCGAAGCGATGGCCGTCGGCGGATTTTAGATTGCCAGTGTAATACCACCACTCGGTTTGAAAATCGGGATGGTTGAAATGATCGCGAGGGAATTCAAAACGATAACCGGGAAGCGCGGTGCGGTATTGCGCCGATAAAGGCTGAGCGAACAACAGAGCGACGAGGAGGCAGCTAAGGCTACTCCTCATGAATGACCTCGATGGGATTGAGCTGCACGGCGACACGCGCCGGATAAAAACCCGCGAGAAGAGTTGCGGCATAAACAAAGGAAAGACCGGAGAGCAGCACGGCGATAGGCCAGTGAAAACGAATTGTCCAGCCAAAGGACTGCTTGTTGATGACGTAAATGAGAATGAGAGACAGCGAAAAACCCAGCGCAACGCCGACGAAGTTGGCGAAGAGACCAAGAAGGCCGGCTTCAACAAGGATGAGCTTGCGCACCTGGCTGGTGGCGGCGCCAAGGAAGCGCAGCAAGCCCAATTCGCGGCGGCGATCGATCACAAGAGCGAGCAGCGCGCCCGCGATGCCCATCACGGCGACGAGGATGGCGACTGCTTCGAGAGCGTAGGTGATCGCGAAGGTGCGGTCGAAAATACGAACGGCCTCGCAGCGCAGGTCGCGATTGGAAAAGATGAAAATACGATGGCCGGAAGTGGCTTGTTCGATCTCCGCGCGAACGGATTCGGGAGAGAAGCTAGGTGAAACGTAGACCGCAAGATTGGAAGGCGCGGGGTCGGGAAGATAGCGCATCAGGACGGCGCGATCCATGAGAATGGTGCCGCGCTCGTTGCCGTATTCATAGTAGACGTCCTCAATTCGGAAAGTTTCGCGGGCCGCGCCCAGCGAGAGAGTAATGGAATCGCCGGCGCCCGCATGATGCTTGGAAGTGAAGGGCTCGCTGACAAGGATAGCGTTTGCATTGCGAAGCTCGGCCAGAACTTTGTCGGCGGACCTGCCGGAAAAGAATTCCGCGTTGCTATGCGAACGGAGGGGGCCCAGATCGACGGCGGCTAACTCCACGGGAAGAGCTTCATAGGTGATTTCGTAAGCACGCAAACGATCGACCTCGGCGACGCCGGGAAGCGCGGCGATTTTCTCCGCGAGTCCAAGTGAAAGTACGGGATGCCGGTTGGCGGCTTCCGGACCGGCGGCGCGGATGTACAGATCCGCGGGCAAACGTCCGTTCATCCAGAGAACCACGGTTTCACGGAAGCTGCCGACCATGATGCCGACAGCGGTCATCATGGCCACGGCAGTAGAAAGGGCACCCACCAGAACCGATGTGCGGCGGAGCGAAGCGGCGAGACTTCGCGACGCGAGCAGGGCCTCGACGCCGAGCACGCGGCGCAAGCCGGAGGATAAAAAGGAAGCCAACCAGTCGACGAAGGCAGGAATGGCGAGCGCGGAAGAAATAACGAGAAAGAGCGCCGCGAAATATCCGAAGATCGGCTTCCCGCCGACGGCGGGAACGCGAGAGGCGAGCGCAGCAGCGACGCCCAGAGCGAGTGCGAGACAAAGATCGCGCGTTTTGTGAACGCGCGCGGTGTATTCGCGGCGGCCGCGGGCCATGGCCTCGACGGGAGATACTTGCGAGGCCTCACGCGCGGGCGAGTATGCAGATGCCACAGAGACGCCGACTCCGATGAAGAGAGCATACAAAACCGACGAGAGGTCCAATGCAAGAGGGCCGGGGCGGCTACTGACGTAGAGGGCCTGGACGGTGGCGGACATTAGTTTTACCGCGCCGGTGGCCATGAGACGGCCGAAGGGAATGCCCAGCACTGCCCCGGCTAACCCGAAGCATGCAGCCTCACCTACAAATGCGGTGAGGATTGTGGCCCGGCTGGCCCCGAGAGCACGAACCACGCCAATATCCGCGCGGCGGCGAACGACCGAGACGGAAATCGTGTTGTAGATTAGAAAAGCGCCGACGACGATGGCGATGTAACTGAGCAAGCGAAGATTCCAGCGAAATGCGGCGAGCATCCGGCGATTCTCGATTGTGCCTGTGCCTTGCGGCTGCACGTCCACACCTGGAGGAAGCACTTTGCGGAGGCGTTGGTGCCATTCTTCGAGCGCTGGGGCCGGCGGAACTTTGACAAGGATGCGATCGAGCCTGCCGAAACGATTGAGTACGCGCTGGGCGGCGGCGATATCCATGACGATGGCGGATTCGTTGCCATGGTCATCGGGGAAAACACCGCGAACCGTGCAGACCACGACCTGGTCGTTGATCAATAATGAAATTTGATCGCCGGGCTTGCGGCGGAGACTCGCGCCCACCAAGATGGCGCCGTTTTCGCCCAGGTGCTTCAGGAAGTCGCTTGATTCTGGGATGTTTGAGAAACCAGAGAGACTATTGGTACGAACACTGGCTTCGGCAACGAAATCGAGACCGATCAAAGGAAAAGACTGTTTCGTTTCAGTGAAGGAGGCGTAGTCCTCAATGCGGGGCGAAAAGCGCAACGGGTAAGGGAGGGTTGCGAGCGTTCCCATAACCGTTTCCGGAATGCCGCCAGAGGCAGTAATTTCGAGGTCGTTGTCACCAGCGAGCGTCTCCATGGAGGAGCGGAAAGAACCTGTGGCAGCGTTGCCGGCGAGATCGATGGCCAGGACCACGGCCACGCCGAGGGCCACCGCGAAAACAGTCAGCGCGGCGCGAACGGGTTCATGGAAAAGCGGGCGAACCATCAAACGGTAGAAAAGAAGCAAGCGTGCCATATCAACGCCGGAGGATTTCTTCGATTTTTCCGTCACGCAGGTGGACGACCGCGTCGGCGAGCGAAGCCGCTTCGGGGCTGTGGGTGGCCAGCAGAGTGGCGGTCTTTTGCTCGCGAGTGAGGCGGCGCAAAAGTTCGAGGATGGAATTGCCGGTGATCGTATCGAGATTGCCGGTCGGTTCATCGGCCAGAATTACGCTCGCAGAATGGACCAGGGCGCGCGCGATGGCGACACGCTGCATTTGACCGCCAGATAATTGATGCGGATAACGGTCGCCGAGCCCGTCGAGCTCCACCCAGGCAAGACGTTCGCGAGCAGCGGCGCGAGCGTTGGGCTTGCCGGCAAGAAGAAGGGGCAATTCGATGTTTTCTAGCGCCGTCAGCGTATTGAGCAATTGAAAAGATTGAAAGATGAAGCCGACTTTTTCGCGGCGAAGCTGGGTGAGCGCGGCGTCTTTGAGAGCGGATGTGGAAATTCCGTCGAGCAAAACCTGCCCCGAGGTGGGAAAGTCCATCGCGCCCGCCAAATTCAAGAGCGTCGATTTACCGCAGCCGCTGCGGCCGACCAGAGCGACGAATTCACCGCGGGAGACTTCGAGTGAAAGACCATCAAGCGCGCGCACGCGCTGCCCGTCGGTGAGGTAGTCCTTGACGACGTTCTGGAGAGAGACAATGGCCATGGCGCTCTAACAAAATGACGGCACGCTGAAGGAGCGAGCCGGATCGCGAGCAGACACTAGCGGACGAAGACGGGATACGGCACGCGCCAGCGTCACATGCTGCAACGCACAGTATCCCACACTTGCGCGGAGGGTTTACCGCTTGAGGTCGTCGAGAGCTTTTTCGATCGCCGCGACAACCTGAGGAGAGTCCGGCGTCACCTCGGGCTCAAAACGGGTAATGATGCGGCCGTCGGGGCCGACCAGGAACTTGGTAAAGTTCCACTGAATCTCGCCGCCGGTTCTCGGATTGGCCGACTTGTCGGTCAAAAATTGGTACAGCGGCGATATGTCATCACCCTTGACGGACACTTTCGACATCATGGGGAAAGACACTTTATATTTCGTCGTGCAGAAAGTTTTGATCTCCTGGTTGGTGCCGGGTTCCTGGGCGCCAAAGTTGTTCGCCGGGATGCCCACAATCACGAAGCCGCGGTCCTTGTATTTTTCATAGATGACTTCGAACGCGGAATACTGGGGCGTGAAGCCGCAGCGGCTGGCCACGTTCACGAGCATCACCACTTTTCCCTTGAAGGAGCCGAGCGGAGTGGGCGAGCCGTCAATGCTGTTTAGCGTGAAGTCGAAAACGTTCTTGTCGGCGGCCATCAATGCGGCCGCGCTGAATAGTAGGCAAAGCAGTCCTTGCGTAAGAACTTTGGTCATGTTCCCTCCAGATTGATGGTCTTGTCCAATCAAATACAGTAACGCAGCCGGGCTAGTAATGGCGAGGCACACTTCACCGCACACCCTCCAAGACCTCAGACGCACGAGAATTATTCCTGGGTAGCAGAGAATAAAAGCAAACTTTGATTCTGCGGACTGGTGACACGCGGATCCGATGCCGAAAATCGCAAGCGGCTTGTGCTTCCGATAGGTTGAGCGCTTGATTGAGACTGTTCACAGCCTGTTATAGACTTCGCCGGCGCGGTGCTCGGCACGGGAAGGAGACACAGATGCTAGTTGCATCGGGGCTTGCAGTCACCCACCGGACTCTAGCTCCCCTGGACCTAGCAATTGTCGGGATCTACTTCGCGCTGGTGTTCGGCATCGGTTTTTATTTTGCGAGGAGGGAGCGGACTTCCGAGGATTATTTTCTGGCGAGCCGCAACATCGGCTGGTTCGCGATCGGCGCATCGCTCTTCGTTTCCAATATTTCGACGGAACATTTCATCGGGCTGGCGGGATCGGGCGCGGCGTCGGGATTAGCGGTAGGCCATTTCGAATGGCTCGCATCTCTGATTTTGTTGCTGCTCGGCTGGGTGTTCGTCCCGTTTTATCTACGTTCGAATGTTTTCACGATGCCGGAGTTCCTGGAGCGCCGCTTCAACCGCAGCTGCGCGACCTACCTCGCGAGCATCTCGGTCATCGCATACATCTTCACAAAAATCTCCGTGCATCTATACGCCGCGGCGATTGTGCTCAAGGGCGTACTCGGCTGGAACACAATGACTGCGGCTGTCATCCTGATCGTAGCGACGGGAATCTACACCATCGCCGGAGGACTTTCGGCTGTGATTTACACCGATCTGGTGCAGACGCTAATCCTTTTAGCAGGGGCGGTGGCGCTGACCTGGATTGGTTTGGAGAGGGTGGGCGGATTCACAGGATTGCGCGCGGCACTACCGGCCAGCTACTTCCACATGATGCGGCCTGCCTCGGACGGTGAATTCCCTTGGACGGGGATTTTCTTCGGCGCCCCGATTTTAGGCATCTGGTACTGGTGCACGGACCAGGTGATCGTGCAGCGGGTGCTTTCGGCCAGAGATGAAGGCCACGCCAAGGCCGGAACGATATTTGCAGGATTTCTGAAACTGCTGCCGGTGTTCGTGCTGGTAATTCCCGGCTTGATTGCGTTCGCGCTGTATCCGCAGTTGTTCCCCGTGGTCGACGGTAAAGTGACAAACGGCAACTTCGCGTACCCCGCGATGATTGTCAATTTGCTTCCCACCGGGCTTGTGGGTTTGATGATTGCCGCACTCCTTGCGGCGCTGATGGGGGCTATGAGTTCGGTGTTTAACTCGACTTCGACGATGGTAACACTCGATTTTTACAAGAAACTGCGGCCGAACGCTACCGAACGGCAGCTCGTTTCGTTTGGGAAGATCGCGACGGGCGTGATGGTTGTCCTGGGAGTGCTGTGGGTTCCGTTCATTGACAAGCTCAGCTCTCAGCTTTGGATTTACTTGCAGAGCGTGCAGGCGTACATCAGCCCGCCGATCGCGGTATGTTTCATCTTCGGGATTCTCTGGCCGCGGCTGAATGGGCAAGGGGCGATCAGTTCGCTCCTGGTGGGTTTTGTGCTGGGCGCGGTGCGATTCATTTTCGAGGTGCTGGATAAGTCGCGGCACTATCAATCCAGAGCGCTGCGCCGATTGGTCGACATGAACTTTTTGCACTACGCGGTTCTGATGTTTGTGGTGTGCACATTTGTGCTGATCGCAGTGAGCATGTTGTATCCGGCTCCAGAGCGAAAAAAGATGGCGGGGCTCACCTTTGCGACTGTGGATGAAAAGCTCGATACCACGGCCATGAAAAGTCAACACATGGAAAAGGAAACCCGACGCGAGCATTTCGTGAATCTGGCGTTTACGGTGCTGTTGCTGGTGACCGTAGTCGGTCTGTGGATTCACTTCCGGTAAGGAGAGTTTTTTGGAAAACTTGAGATGGTGACTTCAAGGATACAAAGTCTTCGGCCTACTGTTTCGCGGCGAGAAGCAGTCGCACTCTTTTCGGCTTGTGGTGTGGCCGGATTTTTCTTGCGTATTCAAAACGGATCGCTGCTGCGGATCGCCGATGCCTACGTCCCTTACTGGATTTACCGCGTGCGGTATGCAATGAGGAAAGGAGAGGCGACGCGCTTATTTGCCTTGGACGCCGTCGATGGCTCGCTCGATCTCTTCGAATTTCCCAAGCTGCCCGGTTTGCATGAGCTTATCGCCGTAGAGACGCGGAATGATTTGGCGTCGCGACTGACGGAAGAGCGCGCGGAAAGCTTGCTGCGAGAAAAAGTTCTGCGAGTGCTGTTTCAACGAGGTTTTTTTGAATTGCGGGAACCGCATCTGGAGATCGTGGGCCATCCGGTGAAATTGCACATGCCGTACTGGCTCGGTTTTTACGACCGCCGGGGCACGGTGTACTGCCGAGTGGTGGACGCGGTGCGAGCGCGAGTCGAAGGCGCGAAAGCTTCGGCGCTTTTTGAGCAATGGCTCGCCGCGTAATAAAAATTTCTTGGACTGAAATGCGGCTTATGGTGGGTGCAAAAAGAACTCCAGAAAAAAAAGTTTCATTGGGGGCGCGGCGGCTCGCGGATGATCACGAGATGGGGATAGATTTTTTGTAGCTCCGCACGCCAGGAGGCCCAAAACTCGCTGGTTGTATTGGGATCCGAAGCGACGCGAATCTCATCCACACCTGATGATTCCGTCCACCAGATAGCGTTTTGCACCAAATAGAGAGCGACCAAGGGATTTTCCGTATCCAGGATGCGACCCAAACTGGGGATGGGAGCCAAATGTTGCGAATGAGCTCTGGAGCCACCCGGTGGAGCGCCGAGCCATTCCGCGAGAGGAGGTTTCGTTACCCACGGATGATGGGAACTGATGTGAATCAACTCTAGATAGAGAGCGACCTTCATTTGCTGTTCATGCGCGGAGGTAACGACATCAGCCAAGTCTTTTAGCGAACCGCGACGCGTGTCGACCGAATAAAAATCGACAACTCCGTGATCCGCGCTAACAGGGTCGGCATCCCGCGTGGCGAGGGGAGCGAGGCGGAGTAGGGTCGTGCCCATTTTTTTGAGCTGCGGCAAACGCTCGCGGACACTGCGGAGATCGCTCTCGTCAGGGGGAGGAATCTCGTTGGTTAGAGGCCCCTGAAATGTTCCCTGGGTAGCGGCGCGAGCAACCAGGGGCAATTCGAACGAAGTTGGTCCGTCGGGTGTCGCGACACGGCAAATGGCGGTGCCCGAGCGAGTCGAGGCGCCAATTTTCAGCCACACGAAAAGATAGTCGCCGCCGGCAGTGGCTTGCGTGCGCGTGACGCGAATGGTCGGCAAGTTGCAACTGACATGAGTAGCTTCGAGGTCTTGCCCTGAGAGCAGGAGGAGAGTCTCAGACGTAAGCCCGATCCACCAATTCGGAGGCTCAATTTTCGTGACTTGCGGCGCAGCGGGAGTCTGCGGTGGAGAGGTATGGAAAAGCGCGGTCGCGGACATCGTTGTGAATAAGACAGCGATAGAAACGAAGCGTATGGGCGACCCAATGATGGAGTGCTTTTGAGGAGAAGCCTGGCCGGTCATTGCGAATCCTTTTGCGAGTGAGCAATTGGGGATTCGACGAAGATGAGCTTCCCGAAGGCTTCTGGAACGTGGAAATTCGGTTGTGGGGTGCCCGTGGGGGACCAAGCTGAATAGAAACGCGGTTCGGCCTGGCCCTCGACGCGATAGAAGTTTGCCCGCCAGGTCGCGTGGGGATCGAATCGCATGGCAAGACTTTTCATAGGTAAGGACAATTCAGCGACCCACTGCTTCTTTGTTTCATCGATGCGTACGCGACGATTGAGCCCGCTTCGCAGGTCGCGCTTTTCGCGAGGCGCGATGTCCAGGTCGATCCAAAAACCATTGGGGCTGACTTCGAATTCCTTGTAGCAGCGCGGAACCGAGGGATCCGGCTGGAGGAAAGCCTCGGCTACATCGCGGTCCCAAAGCAGGTCGCGGCGCCCGTTCGGATCGGAGTCTGGAAAGACCGTGATACTGCGATAGTGCGCTTGGAAGCGAACATAGAGCGTGTCCGGTGTCCATAGGAGGCGTACCTCCGTCTCAAGAAGCGGATCGTTATTCTTGCCTTGCCAATCGGCGTCGAAGCGGACCGGGGGTGCAATTTCCCATGCGGATGCCGAAGGAAAACCGTGCGGGTCAACCGTGGCGAGAAGCCGGACGGCCGTTGCGGTAGGCGTGGACATGAAGTGATCTCTTCCGATGTTGCCACAAGTCATTCCCGAGAAAAGAAAATTGGCCAGCCCTATGACCAGTGAGGCATAGAGAAAGAGTCTGCATCCCGTATCACCCCGGTGATGCGATTGCATGCTGCAAACTGATTGCGCACCAGTGCGGATCGATATCCCCAACGCGCTAGATCGACGTGTTAGCATGAATTTTTTGACGCCAAAGCGAAGGCCCGGCTACGAGGCCGGCCGGAATTTCCAGGAGAGCGGACATGGTAGAACCAGTGAACGCCGAAGAATATTCGACGCAGCCTCAAAGACGCAAGCCGGAGACTTTTGAGTTCGTCAAGCTGCGCTTGGACGCCAACGTCGCGCGGATGACGCTGAATCGCCCCGAGCATAATCTGCTCAACGAAGCGATGCTTCGCGAGATTGCCGACGGCATTTCGTTCGCGGGCGATCGCGATGACATCAAACTCATTGTCCTCGATTCGGCGTGCAAGGTGTTCAGCGGAGGCATCGACATCGGCGAGTACACGTCGCAGCGGGTTTTTCAGATGATCGACGCATTCCACGCAGCATTCTCCAGCATGCTGGAAATCGGGAAACCTGTTGTGTGCGTGGTGAACGGCCCCGCGATTGGGGGAGGCGCGGAGCTTGCAGCGTTCGGCGATTTGGTTATCGCCACGCCAAAAGCAAAATTTGCCCAGCCGGAAATCACGATCGGCATTTTTCCGCCGCTGGCCTCCACGATTCTGCCGTACCTGGTGGGACCGAAAAAGGCGCTGGAACTCGTGTTGACGGGTGATGCGGTGACGGCAGAGCAGGCTCACGAATTGGGTATGGTGAATCGGCTGGTCCCGGAAGCGCAGCTGGAAAAGACAGTACGCGACCTTGTCGACCGCATTTCGGGGCATTCCGGCCCGGTGCTGACGATGGCGAAGAGAGCGATTCTGGGCGGCATGGGCATGTCGCTGCGCGATGGCCTAAAGCACTCCATGAATATTTTCCTCAACGAACTCTACCGGCTCGAAGACTCGCAAGAAGGTTTGCACGCCATGGTCGAAAAGCGCAAGCCGAACTGGAAGAACCGCTGACGCAGCCACGCGAAGATTCGCGCGCGATTGACACTGGCACGCACGCGGCTTACACTCATCTTTCAATTTGCAGGCAGGGAAGCGGGGAAGGCCGTGAAAATCGGCCGCGGTCCCGCCACTGTGATCGGCTGAAAAGCCGTAAGCCAGGCCACCCTCCCATGCCGCGGAAGCCCGTGCTCTTCGCGAGAAAGAGCTCGGCGGCGATAGCCCCGGATGTCTCGCGGGGCTTTTTTATTGGGTCTGATTGAGCTATCGGCAAAGGGGAGCTTTGAGAGGAAATCCGCGCGTCCGGTTTCGGCATGGTTTGATCGCCGTGGTAACTATGATTGCTCTCGCCTCGTCGGGGCGCGCGCAAACAGTTGCGGCGAGCGCTGCTGCGCCTCCCGCAGGCCGCGAGGTGGTGGATGAAGCTGGGCGTACGGTGAGGATTCCACAACCCGTGCAGCGCATTGTCTCCCTTGCGCCGAGCTTGACGGAAACCATTTATGCGCTCGGCCTCCAGGAGCGACTCGTTGGCGACACCGACTACTGCGACTATCCGGGGGACGCGCAGAAGAAAACCAAAGTGGGCGGCGCGATCAATCCGAATCTCGAGGAAATTGCAGCGCTGCGGCCTGATCTTGTTCTCATGATAAAAAGTCTAAATCGCCCCGACACCGTACAAGCGCTGGAGAGCCTGAGAATTCCGGCTTACGCGACCGATCCGCACACCGTCGAAGATATCGTCTCTTCGACTAAGCGGCTTGCAGAAGTGCTTGGAGCGCCAGAGGCGGGAGCCGCGCTGGGGCTCAGCCTGGAGCGCCAGTTGAATGGATTGAGGCAGCGCCTTGCGCCGTTTGCGCCACGGCGCGTGTTTTTTGTCGTTTGGCCGGAGCCGCTGATTTCCATCGGGAAGGATACCTTTATTGCCGATGCGCTTCGCTTGGCCGGGGCGGTGTCCATCGTGGACTCCGCGCAAGGCTGGCCGGAAGTAAACCTCGAGGAAGTCGTGAAACTCCAGCCGGAATACCTCGTTGTTGCCACAGGGCACGGGGAAAATCTAGCGCATGACCTAGAAGCTTATTCCACCTTGCCGGGATGGCGGCTACTAGAAGCCATGCGCAACGGGCGAGTCGCGGTGATTAGCGATGCGGTGAACCGTCCCGCGCCTCGAATCATATCTGCGATTGAAGAACTCGCGCGGCAACTGCACCCGGAAGCCTTCGCGGAGCCGAAAGAGAAGCAAAAGTTCGAAAGGGAGAGCCCGCAGAAGAGTGACAATCGTGGCGCCGCGACGCCATTTAAGGCGGATGGTAATGGAAGGGATGTCGAAGAGGTTTGCGCATGCGCCCTCTGACGTTTCAGAATCTTTTTCTCCGCTGTCTGGCGCTAGCGGCCGTGCTTTTCGTGGTCGTGGTGATCGCGCTAAAGCTCGGCGCGGTGCCGGTTTCGCTCTACGGTCTCGGACGTGATTTGATACGCGCGCTGCTGGGGCAAAGCAGCGGGATATCCAGCGACTACGGGATGATCGTGATCGACATCCGGCTGCCGCGCATTTTGCTGGGAATCGTCGTGGGCGCCTCGCTGGCCGTCGCCGGCACCAGTTTTCAAGCGCTGCTGCGGAATCCCCTGGCGGATCCCTACGTGCTCGGTGTGTCGAGCGGCGCCGCGCTTGGCGCGATCGTAGCCCTCATCGCTGAGCCTCACCTGGCAATCTCACCGGATTTCGCCGCACTACTCACGCCGTTCGGTGCATTCCTCGGCGCAACGGCGAGCATCGGAGCGGTTTATTTTCTCGGCCGGCGCGAAGGGCAGATTGACAGCAGCACCCTGCTTCTCGCGGGCATCATCAGCGCTTCATTTCTCTCCGCGGTCATTTTGTTTCTTATGACCACGCAGATCGGGCGTGATATGCACGGCATCGCCTTCTGGATGATGGGTGATCTGTCAACGCCATTACAGCAGAAGCTCAGGTGGGTTCTGGGCGTGGGATTTCTTGCCGCAGCGGGGGCCATTTACACCACGGCCTCGGACCTGAATATGCTTTTGGCGGGTGAGAAGGAAGCCATGCACCTGGGAGTCGATGTGCCGCGTGTGCAGCTGGTGGTTTACATTGCGGCGTCTGTGCTGACGGGACTTGCCGTATCGGTCAGCGGAGCGATCGGTTACGTGGGACTCCTCGTTCCGCACGTGATGCGATTTATTTTTGGCTCCGACCATCGCATGCTGCTGCCGGCGGCGGCTTTTGGCGGGGCCATTGCTATCGTCATCGCCGATACGCTCGCGCGGACGGTAGTAGCACCAGCCGAGCTCCCGGTTGGAGTTATGACCGCGATGGCGGGTGCACCGCTGTTCATCTATTTGCTGCGCCGGAGGCTGGCATGAGCGTGCAGGCGGCTGCTCGCACCGCGAGTGACGCTTCACGCGTGGGCGGCGAAGTGCGGCTCAGCGTCGAGCAGGTCAGCTATGCGTATTCGGCGAATCCTGCCCAAGCACCGTTGTTTACGTTGGAGGCCACAAGTTTTCAAGCGCGTCCTGGAGAGCTCCTTGCGATTCTGGGCCCGAATGCCAGTGGCAAATCCACTTTGCTCAAATTGATTTCGGGCGCGCTCGAGCCGCTATCGGGCCGGGTTCTGCTCAACGGCTTCGTAACGCATACGCTTTCGCCAAAAACGCGCGCACAACGCATCGCCATGGTGCAGCAGGAAAGCCCGCTATTGTTTCCATCGCGCGCTTGGGAATTTGTTCTGCAGGGGCGACATCCGTATGGGCGAGCGCTGCGCTTCGAATCCGAAGAAGACGTGATCATAGCGCGTAACGCCCTCGCACAAGTTGGCGCCGATCATCTGAGCGATCGCTGGATGGACCAAATATCCGGCGGCGAAAAGCAGCGAGTAATCCTGGCAAGGGCGCTGGCGCAGCAGCCGCTGCTATTGTTGCTCGATGAGCCGACGCTGCACCTCGATATTGGCGCGCAGGTGGACTTGCTCGATGCTTTGAGAAGGCTGGCGGCCACAAATCGCTATACCGTCGTGGTGGTGACCCACGAATTAAATCTGGCAGCCGAATACGCCGACCAAGTGATCCTGCTGCAGCGCGGGAAAAGCCTGCGCATCGGCCCACCGGCGAGCGTTTATCAGCGCGAACTGCTCGAGCAGGTTTTCCAGACATCGCTTAGCGTGGATCTCAGCTCTTCGGGACGCCCGCGCGTGAACGTTTTTTCTGGAACGTAAGAAGTTACGTACGAGCTTTATCTCCGGCCGCGGAATTACATCGCGGCGCCACATAACCCATAGCGGGCGGCAACGCCCCCCACAATCACCGTGGACTTCGTGCACGGGAAGACGGTGCGCTAGTTCCGGCTCGGCCGGGATTTGCGCAAGTAAGCCGTCGCCGCCGCGCGACTGTAAGGCGGATGAATAAGCACGCAGGCCACTGCGGCCAATCGCTTCGTTGATCGTCTTGTGGTCAACGCGAATTCGAGGGCGACGCCGCGGGAAGGCTGCTTGCTGGCCCCGATAAAACCGGGGTTCGAAGTGCCGCCAAGCCAGGAGACCGGCGAAGTCCGCAGCCCGCGCGATTGACGACCGTTTCGATTTCCATTGGAGAGTCGGCAATCGCCAGGCCAGCCTTCAACTCCCGCGCGAGAGGGAGCGGAGGAAAAAATGACAATACGCACATATTTCTTGTTTCTAGGTTTTGGTCTCGTTTGTTCCATACCGCAGATTGCTCTGGCACAATCCAACGCTTCGCAAAAGAAAGCAAACACGGCACAAAGTCAGTCGCAGAAGGGAATACTTCAAGGAAAAGTATTGGATCCAGACGGCCGCGCTGTTCCCCGGGCTCGCATCAGTTTGCTGTCCGGGCAGACGCCTGTGGAGGAGCGCGAGACGGATGCCGACGGCCAATATCGCTTTCATGGTCTGGCTGAAGGGATCTATACGCTTGTCGCAAACTCCCCGGGGTTTTCCACACTTTCTAGAGATTTAAACGTTCAACCCGGTGAATCGCGGACCGCCGACCTGCACCTCAAGGTAAGCGCAGTCGAGGAAGAAGTTGTCGTTTCTGCATCGATCGGAGGAGCTCTGTCTCCGCAGATTGGCTCCTCAATGAGTGTCGTCACGCAGCAGGAAATCGAGGACCGCGGAGCGGAAAACGTCTTTGAAGTGTTGCAAGGGCTTCCCGGCCTGGAAGTCAACCAGACCGGCCGGCATGGCGGGGCCACAAGCGTTTTCATCCGCGGAGGCAACTCTGACTACAACTTGGTGATGATCGATGGAATCCAGCTGAACCTCTTCGGCGGCGACTTCGACTTCGCTTCTCTGCCCGCCGACGGCGTCGATCACGTCGAGGTATCCCGCGGCCCGCAGAGCGCGCTGTACGGTTCGAACGCTGTCGCGGGAGCCATCAACATCGTGAGCGAAAGGGGTGAAGGCCCGCCGCGGTTTTCATTTCTGGCTGAAGGCGGAAGCTTCACTACGCGGCGCTTTGCCACGGGCGCGAGCGGTCTCACACATGGCTTCAGTTGGGCCTACAACCTTTCGCGGCTCGACTACGGAGGCGTTGTGCCGAACGACAACTACCGGAACCAGAGTTCATACGTGAGTCTGGGCTATTCGCGCACCCCTAAGCGACAATTTATGTTCCATTTTTTCGGGAACGCCAACGATGCCGGCGCGCCCGGTGCTTATGGTTCTGATCCGGATCATCTTTTTCCCGGTATTGATACCGTTTCCCGCGACAAGCAGAATTTATTCGGTTATCAGGCCAACTATTCGGAACAATTCACGAACAGCCTGAAGCAAGTTTTCTCCGTGAGCGTGGCTCCTGACCGCTTCTTTTTTCATTCACCTTTTGGAGATTCTTTCCTGAAAAACCTGCGTGTCGTGGCCAACACGCACGGCGAGTGGACAGTTTCCCGGAAGGATTTGTTCGTTTACGGTTTCGAATACAACCACGAACAAATACGGGACACTTTCATCGCCGACGCCGGCAACACGCCCTTCGTTCTTCCGCGCGCGAGCTACGCGTATTTTGCCGAGAATCGGTGGAATCCCACTAGCCGGCTTTTCCTGACCACGGGGCTGCGCGTTGACGACCTGCAAACCGGTTCCCTTCCGCCCGATAGTTTCGGTTCGCGGCCGTTCTTGCCCGCAAGTTCCGTGGTTAAGGTCAATCCGCGAATCGCGGCAGCCTACCTCTTGCGCCAGTCGAGCACGGGAGAGGCCATCGGCGCTTCCCGGCTACACGGAAGTTTTGGCACGGGCATTCGCGCCCCAAATGGATTCGATCTCGCTTTCACAAACAATCCGAACTTGAAGCCTGAGAAAAACATCAGCTTTGACGTGGGGATGGAGCAACGATTCCTGAACGACCGCGCGGTGCTGGACGTCACTTACTTCTACAACCGTTTCAAAGATCAGATTGTCGTTCTCGGAGGTAACCTCCAAAAACTGAGCACCTTCACTTCGGACAATCTGGCAAATTCGCGGGCGCAAGGGGCGGAAACAAGCTTGCGGCTTCGCCCCTTCCGTTCCCTTGAATTGGCAGCCCAGTACACCTGGCTCGATTCATCCATTCTTGCCCTCGACGGCAGCACGCTCGTTCAATCTCCGTTTGCAGTGGGCCAGCCTCTGATCCGCCGATCGCGCAGTTCGGCAAGTTACAACCTCACCTGGCGGCACCAACGACTCATGCTCAATTCAAACGCCATTCTCCGTGGCGGCGTCTTGGATATCGAGCCGAACGATGGAACCTTCGCTTGCACGCTGGGCTTGCCGTGTTTGTTTCGGACTTCTGGCTATGTAGTGGCGAACGTCGGCTTCTCCTATGAATTGCCCGGCGGTTTGGAGGTACACGGACGCCTCAACAACTTCACAAACGAAAAGTACGAAGAGGTGTTGGGCTTCCCGGCGCTGCACCTCAACTTCATGACGGGAATCCGATTTCATTTTCCGGCTCGATAGCCGGAAAGCCAGAGTGTGAACGGATGCGCGGCACGGATTCCACAAATCTGAATAATGAAGCGAATCGCGAGCCGATTCTCTTCTGCTGGAGCGGCGGTAAAGACAGCGCCATGGCACTGCATGCGCTTCTCCAGCAGAAGGAGTTTCGCGTCGTGGCGCTGCTCACCACGGTCACGGAAGGCTACGAGCGCATTAGCATGCACGGCGTGCGGCGCGAGCTTCTGGAGCGGCAGGCGCAATCGATCGGCCTGCTGCTCCACGAAGTGCGCATCCCGCGGCAATGCGTCAATCCCATCTACGAAGCACGGATGGAAGAGGCGCTGCGCATTCACTATGAACAAGGCGTTCGAAAAGTGGCGTTCGGTGACATCTTCCTTGAAGATCTGCGAACTTATCGGGAGAAAAATCTCGCCAGAATCGGGATGACGGCGCTCTTTCCCATTTGGAAGCGCGACACCCGCGAACTGATTCGAACTTTCCGCGCGGACAAGTTCCGGGCCATTGCCGTCTGCGTGGACAGTAAAATTCTCGACCGCAGATTCGCGGGTCGTGAACTGGACGAGGCTTTTTTCCAAGACTTGCCGCCTAATGCCGATCCTTGCGGCGAAAACGGCGAGTTTCATACATTTGTTTTTGATGGGCCGATTTTCAGGACGGCAATCCCCGTCCGCACAGGAGAAACTACCGAACGAGGTTCGTTCGTTTTCTGCGATCTATTACTAGTGCAGGGGGAAGGAAAGAAATGAAAGAGAAACTATTCAAAAAGGATGGGGTCTTGTTGCAGATAGTCGTTTCTTTGACGATGATCGCGCTGGCCGCCGCTCTACGAGTCATGCCACATCCGTGGAATTTCACACCTATCGGCGCAATGGCGTTATTTGCCGGTGCGCTGGTACGAGATAGACGAATTGCTCTTGCTTTTCCATTCTTGATGCTTGTCGTAAGCGACATTTTCATCGGCTTCAACGTTCTCGAACCGCTTGTGTTTGTCAGTTTTCTCGTAAACGTGTTCATCGGGTTCTGGCTGCGGCGAGGGCGAACGCCTGTGCGAATCGGCGCGGCGACGTTGCTCGGTGCGATTCAGTTTTTCCTCGTTACAAACTTCGGCGTGTGGATGTTCTTGGACACGTACCCAAAAACAGCGGCGGGACTCCTTACTTGCTACGCCGTGGGTCTCCCGCTGTTCTGGAACACACTTGCGGGGGATGTCCTCTTTGCGACGCTCTTGTTCGGCGGGTATGCGCTTGCGGAACGCTATATTCTGCGCTTACGTGAATCTACAGTGGCAGTTCATTAAGATTCCCAATGACCACAAGAACGCAAACCATAACGAAACTCTGCGTGTTTTGCGGTTCGAACAAAGGGGCTCGGCTGGAGTATGAGCGGGCTGCCGCAACACTCGGCAGGTTGCTTGCGAAATCGGGTATCGCGCTTGTTCACGGCGGAGGCCGAGTAGGGTTGATGGGCGTGCTAGCCGATTCGGTGCTGACGGCGAAGGGTCAAGCGATTGGCGTCATGCCTCGACCTTTGGTCGAGAAAGAAATCGCACATTCCGGTTTGACGAAACTACACGTCGTCGAGTCGATGCACGAGCGGAAAGCGCTGATGGCCAATCTGGCGGACGGGTTCGTACTTCTTCCCGGTGGATTCGGAAGCTGGGAAGAATTCTGCGAAGTCGTGACCTGGGCGCAGTTAGGCATTCACCAAAAGCCGTGTGGCGTGCTCAACGTAGCTGGCTACTACGACGCGTTGCTCGCGCTCAGTTCACACGCGGTTGCGGAAGGATTTGTTCGCACCGCACACCGGGAGATGGTCATCGTCGAAGAAGATGCGGAAACGCTGCTTTCGCGGCTGCGCAGCGCACCGGCAGTCTCAGAAATCAAATGGGCCAACACAAGCGAAATATGAAAACATCGAAAGGAAGCGTGGAGGAAAACTCACACCCAAGGGTTGGCGTGGGAGTTCTTTTAGTCGATGGGAGCGGGAATGTCCTGCTCACGCTCCGCACGCGGCCTCCCGAGGCCGGGTGTTGGAGCATTGTGGGTGGCAAATTGGATTACTTGGAAACGCTTGAAGCATGCGCGGTGCGCGAAGCTCGTGAGGAAGCCGGCTTGGAAATCGTCATTGAGCGACTGCTGTGCATCACCAATCATCGTCTCCCCAATGAAAAACAGCACTGGGTTTCCCCGGCGTATCTGGGAAGAGTTTTGGCGGGTAGAGCTCACAATTGCGAAGCCGATAAGACCCGCGACGTTCGATGGTTCCCCCTCGATCAACTTCCGCCGAATTTGACGATGACCGCGCGAAACGCGATCCAGGCGTACAGCCAACAGTTTCGCCGGGCGTCCTGTGACTAGACAGGCTGATGCTATAATCTTTTTCTCATTATGGCGAAATCGGCTTCAGAAGCGGGGGTCGCGCCGGAAGTGCTGGCAAAATACGAGCCGGTGATTGGGCTCGAGGTGCACGTCCAGCTCCTTACCAAGACAAAGATTTTCTGTGGCTGCTCGACACGCTTCGGCGATCCGCCGAATACCAATGTCTGCCCGGTTTGCCTGGGATTGCCCGGAACGCTGCCGGTACTGAACAAGCGGGCCGTCGAGATGGCCATGCGCGCTTCCCTTGCGCTGCATTGCACTGTAAAGGATCATTCCCGCTTTGCTCGTAAAAATTATTTTTATCCGGACCTGCCAAAAGGTTATCAAATCTCCCAATACGAACTCCCGCTGGCGACCGAGGGTTGGGTCGAAATCGAGCACGAAGGCGCGAAGAAGCGCATAGGCATTACGAGGCTGCACCTCGAAGAAGACGCGGCGAAAAATCTGCACGAAGGCTTTTCGGAATCGGCGCAGAAAGCCTATATCGACTACAACCGTTGCGGGACACCGCTGACGGAAATTGTGTCCGAGCCGGACATCCGCACGCCGCAGGAGGCGTACGCCTATCTCACCACGTTGCGGCAGATCCTGCTCTACACCGGCGTGAGCGATTGCAATATGGAGGAGGGTTCGCTCCGCTGCGACGCCAATGTCAGCGTGCGTCTGCGCGGCTCGAGCGAATTCGGCACCAAGGTGGAAGTGAAAAATCTCAACTCCTTCCGCTATCTGCAAAAGGCCCTGGAATACGAAATCGAGCGTCACGTCGGCGTGCTCGAAAACGGGAGCCGCATAAGCCAGGAGACGCGGCTGTGGAATCAGGCCGCCGGACGGACGGAATCGATGCGTTCAAAGGAAAAGGCGCACGATTACCGTTATTTTCCGGAGCCGGACCTGCTCCCGGTACACATCAGTGCCGCCTGGCGTGAAGAAGTTCTTCGAACGCTGCCCGAATTGCCGGACGCCAAGCTCTCTAGATTCATCAGCGACTATGGCATCACGCCCTACGACGCCGAAGTACTCACTAGTTCGCAAGCTATGGCCAACTATTTCGAAAATACCATCAAACATAAAATCGCTATACCCCAAGCAGCTGCTCACTGGATCCAAAATGAGCTCCTTTATCGCCTCAATGAGTCCGGTAAGGAGATCGAAAAGAGCCCCGTTTCGCCTATTGCTCTAGCCGAGCTAATCGGGCTCATCGAGGGCGGTAAAATCACTGCCGCCGTCGGGAAAAAAGTGTTTGCCACCATGTTTGAGTCCGGACGCACCGCCGCGGAGATTGTCGCCGCCGGAGGTCTCGGCGCGCAGGTGAGCGACATTGCTATCGAGCAGGCGGCGAAGGAAGTCATCGAGAAAAATCCAAAACATGTCGCCAAGTTCAAGTCATGTAATGAAGGCGTCTTCAAGTTTTTTGTCGGCCAGGTAATGCGCGCCACGCGCGGTCAGGCTAACCCGCAGGCCGTCAACGATATCTTGCGGCGTTTGCTCTCCTGATTTCGCTCCAGTGAGGATCACATGGAAAAAACAGCGGGAACAGCAAAGGCACAAACATCAGGCCACGCTCTGAAAGTGGGCGATCAAGCCCCCGATTTCCACCTCAAAACCGACGACGGAAAAGAAGTTTCATTGAACGATTTCAAAGGCAAGCGCGTGCTTCTCTTTTTCTTTCCAAAAGCTAACACCTCGGGTTGAACCATCGAAGCGTCCGAGTTTCGTGACGCGAAGAAGCAATTTGACGAGCTGGGCGTGGTGCTTCTAGGCGCGAGCGCCGATTCCGAGAAAGCGCTGGCAGGTTTCAAGGCCAAGAAAAAACTGAATTTTCCGCTGTTGAGCGATCCCGAGCACAAGACCATCGAAGCTTACGGGGCTTGGCGGATGAAGAAATTCTTAGGTCGATCTTTCATGGGCATCGCGAGGAGTTCGTTCCTGATCGGGCCGGACGGCAGGATCGATCAGCTTTGGGACAATGTGAAGGCCAAAGGACATGCCGCCGAGGTTCTCGCCGCATCATCCAAAAAGTAGCAACTTGAGGGACGGGGTTCCGCGCTCACTCAATCCTACAGCTGAACCAGCAGTTCTTCCGAATCAGGGCCGCCAGCTTCGGCTAACAAATTGTCGATGAGCCGCGTCTTCCCAATTCGAGCCGCCAGCAACAGGTAGGAATTGGGGCGCACCCTCGCAACAGGCTCAAACGATTGCGCGTCGATGATCTCCGCATAGTCCACGTTCGCGAGAGGCTCGGATTCTAATACCTTGCGCATCAAATTCTGTAGTTGGAGCGGGTCACGCATTCCTCTTGCCATTTCATCCCGCGCCGCGCCTAACGCGCGGTAGAGCACCGTTGCTGCGCGCCGCTCCGGCGGGCTGAGATAGGCATTGCGCGAGGAAAGCGCCAGCCCGTCCGGTTCGCGCACAATGGGGCAAACGACAATTTCCGTATCGAGGTTCAGGTCCCGCACCATCTGCTGGATGAGGCGCACTTGCTGCGCATCCTTCCTGCCGAAATACGCGAAGTGCGGCTGAACGATTTCCAGGAGCTTGAGCACGACCGTGGTCACGCCCTGAAAATGGCCCGGCCGAGTGCGGCCTTCGAGCCGCTCACTTAATCCTTCAACGTGAACGTAGGTGGAGAAACCCCGCGGATAAACGTCGGCGGGTTCCGGTGCAAAAAGAGCGTCTGTGCTCACGGAAATCAGCTTCTCGACGTCTGATTCGAACGGCCGGGGATACTTGGCCAAATCTTCATTTGGCCCGAACTGTTTTGGGTTCAAGAAAATCGACGCGATCACCGGCGCACATTCTTGCCTAGCTCGCTTTAGTAAAGCGAGATGTCCTTCATGAAGAGCACCCATGGTGGGGACGAAACCCACAATGCGGCCCTCGGCGCGCGCCTGCCGCGCGTGTTCTTTCATCCAGGCAATCGTTCGGATTATTTCCACGAGTGGGCTGTTTGAAAAGCTAAGCGCTGGCCGCGGTGGCGCGCTCGCGATAGAAATGCATAAGGTCACTCAAGAGTGGTTTCGCGCCGAGCTGCCGCAGCAACGTGGTCACCTGCCCGCGATGATAGCTGCCGTGATTGACGAGGTGCTGCATGGACTGCCACAGCGGATTGCGATAGACCCCGAACTTCAGCGTCTTGTATTCCATCACGCGGTCAAGATCGGCTTGCGTTACGCCGCGAACAAAAGTCAGCAGCCGCACCTCATGTTCGAGCCAAGTTGCCTTCAGGCCAGCCAAATCCGGAAATTGATCCGCTTGAGGCAGCGAAGACGGCGACCGGCCCTGAAACCTTTCCAGCCAGATCCATTCCGCGCCGTAAATGTGGGCGAGCGTATCGCGCACGGAACTGAAGCTCGATCCGAGCGCGTGCGTGAACTGCCCGGGCGTCAGTGAAGATGCGGCCTCGAGAGACCTGCGATTCGCCCAGGCGTTGTAGTTATACAATTGACGCATATCTTCCGGAGACATGGACTTTCCTCCTCGATTTGGAGACTCCGTAGAGAGTTTAGCTCTCAGTGTAAATTTTCTTGCGGTCCGTCGATGATGGGAAGGCGTGATAGGACTCGGCATCCGACGGGAAGCCTCCCTCGCGCACGTCTTTGCAGTATTCGCGCACAGCCTTGGAAATAATCTGCCCAACATCGGCATACTGCCGCGCGAATTTTGGCGGGCCATCAAAAGTCAAGCCGAGCAGGTCATGAATGACGAGAACCTGGCCGTCGCAGTTCGGCCCCGCACCGATGCCGATCGTGGGAATACGCAGTTCGCGAGTAATCTGCGCCGCCAATTCGCGCGGCACAGCTTCCAGCACGACCGCAAATGCTCCTGAAGCTTCGACGGCCCGCGCGTCGCGCAGCAATTGCTCCGCAGCGTCTGGCGTTTTCCCCTGGACACGATAGCCGCCCAGCGCGTTAACCGACTGCGGCGTCAAGCCAACGTGGCCCATCACTGGAATTTCCGCCTCCGTGAGCCGTGCGATCAATTCCAGGCGCCGCTCGCCGCCTTCCACCTTCACCGCTTCCGCGCCCGCTTCCTTCACGAAGCGCACCGCGTTGCGCAGTGATTCCGCGGTGTCGGTGTGGTAGCTCCCAAACGGCATGTCGGCCACGACCAGCGCGCGCCGCGTCCCGCGGCGAACCGCCTTCGTGTGGTGCAGCATCTCCTCGATCGTAACGGGCAGCGTGCTCTCGTATCCAAGCACGACCATCCCCAGCGAATCTCCGACGAGGATCACGTCCACGCCGGCTTCGTCCAGAAGGCGCGCGGTAGGATAGTCGTACGCCGTCAGACAGGTGATTTTCTTTGATTCAACAGGGGAGCCTGCGACCGAAGACTTCCGATGCAGCAGATCGGGCACGGTGATCTTCCCGTTGCCCAGGTTGGAAACAGCGCTCATGGCGGCCTCCGGTGCCGTTCCCTTCCTTTTTCAAGGGCGACCGCAAAACGGTCGACGGGATACGGCCCTGTACCTTACCTAAGCGAAGAGTACCAGAATCCAATGAAGTTGGCCACAACGTTTCATTCCGCAGCTTGACCCTTTAAGGCGAGCCCGGCGCTTGCGCCCGCCCTTTCCACTGTCCCCCGCGGCCCAGCCAGTAGCGCACCACAGAAACGCAAGTCGCATAGACATAGAAAATAGCCGCTAATGGCAATGTCAGGGCCCAGAGCGGGGACAGACCGTAAAACCGAACGGTTACAGAATAGGTTGCCATCATCAGGGAGATGGTGACCCCAACCAGCAGCCATGCGGATTCATTTGTGGTCCAAAAAGGGATCCAGGGAAGCAAATAGGTCGCAAACAGACCCAGCACTGTGACCAGAAGCAGGAAAAAAGAGTAGCGAAGCTGCGTGAATGCTGTTCGCGCGATCATCTCGCGAATTTCAGCAAAGCCGCCGTACCCGCGGAGACTTATGCTGTTGCGCGTCAGGCCCATCCAGATATTTCCGCCGCTATTTTTCACGGCGCGCGCCAACGCACAATCATCGATGACTTCTCCCCGAATCGTCTCCAGCCCGCCGAAGCGCTCAGGCACGGAACGCCGAAGGAGGATACATCCGCCGGCTGCGCCTGCAGTCCGCTTTTTCGGGTCCGCTATCCATCGCGGTGGATAGAGCATTAGGAAGAAATACAGAAACGCTGGAATCAGCAAACGTTCCGGAAGGGTCTTCGCTCGAAGCAAGACCATAAGCGAAGTCAGGTCGAGCGATTCTTGTTCGGCTCGGAACACCAAGCGGCGCAGCGTGTCTGGGGCGTGCTTCACATCGGCATCCGTGAACCAATAGAAGTCCGGCGCTTGTTCTGCTGCGGCCCGAAGCCCTTCATTCAGCGCCCATAGTTTCCCTGTCCACCCGGGCGCGAGCGGAGCCGCAGGAAGAATCGTAACGTTTTGGGTTAAACCGAATTCCTCCGCTGCTTTCCGCGCGAGACTTGCGGTGCCGTCGTCGCTGTGATCGTCGACAACCACGATCGAAAACGTCCCGGGATAGTCTTGCTTGGCCAGAGCGACAATCGCGGAGGCGATGGTCTCCGCCTCGTTACGCGCCGGAACGATGACGACGACCTTCGGCCAGCGATCTAGAGATCCGGGCACGATCGCGTCGAAGCGTAGCCGCCAAAAATTACCGCGGGCGAGAAAGAGATAGAGCCAGATTGTGAGAGGAACCGCGGCGATGAGGGTCGAAAAAGTCAGAGGCACACGGTATTGTGCACCGAGCTACGGGTGCGCAGCTAGGCCAGGTCTTGTGCGCGAATGGGAAGTCGCCTGATGCGCTTCCCCGTGGCAGCGAACAGAGCGTTGCAGACCGCCGGTGCCACGACCGGAAGCCCCGGTTCACCGATTCCCGTTGGCTCTTCCTTGCTCATCACCACATGCACTTCGGTCTTCGGCGTTTCATTGATGCGCGGCATTTCGTAATCGTTGAAGTTTGCCTGCTCGACGCGACCCCGGTCGATCGTGATAGCGCTCTTCAGCGCCGCGGACAGCCCATAGATCGCCGCGCTCTCCACCTGCGCGCGAACCCCGTCTGGATTCACCGGCCGGCCGCAGTCCACCGCGTACACGAGCCGGTGCACGCGCACTTCGCCATCCTTCACGCTTGCTTCCGCAACGGCCGCCGTATACGTTTCGAACGAATAGTAAGCCGCAATTCCGCGGCCTATTCCTTTCGGCAGCGGTTTGCCCCATCCGGATTTTTCCGCGGCGAGCTTCAATACACCTTTCAGCCGCGCGGTATCGAGCGGCCGGTCTTGTGAGGACGTGAAATCCGGAATCTTCCGGTCATCCCCGATCAGACGCAAACGGAAGTCGAGCGGATCCTTACCCGCGGCCGCCGCCAATTCATCCACGAAACATTCCACCACGAAGCCGCTCGACGAATGTTCTACCGAACGCCACCACGCGCGCGGCACGCTGGAATTCGCCAGTGTGTACTCCACGCGATAATTTGGCGTGACATACGGAATGAACGCCGCCGTCCCGAATTCCCCCTGCTCCGGCTTTTCCTTGCCGTTGGGCCGCCACATCGCCGCAATCGAAGTGGAGGATTGAAAATGCTTCCATGCCGAGACATTTCCTTCCGCGTCCACCGCGCCCCACATCTTGTGATACGAAGCGGGCCGGTAAAAATCGTGCTGCATGTCGTCTTCACGCGTCCAGAGCACCATCACCGGCTTACCCACGGCCTTGGCGACCTGCGCCGCCTCCATGATGAAATCTCCCTGGTATCTCCGCCCGAATCCCCCGCCCATCAGGGTGGTGTGCACGATCACGGACTCGTGCGGCAGCTTAGCTACTCCCGCGATAATGTCTTGCGCCCACTGCGGCCCTTGCGTCGGCACCCAGGCTTCGGCTCCATCCGGTCGGATGTGCACTGTGCAGTTCATCGGCTCCATGCAGGCGTGCGCCGCGAACGGAAATTCGTAGCTTGCCTCGATCTTCTTGGCGGCGGAATTCAGCGCCCCGTCCGCGTCGCCTTCGTTGCGCACTACTTTCCCGGGTTTCGAAGCGTTTTCCAGAAATTGTTTGTGCAGTGAATCGGAAGACTCTCCCGCGTTCGGACCCTCGTCCCACGTAATTCCGAGCACCCTGCGCCCCTGCATGGCGGCCCACGAAGTGTCCGCGAGCACGGCTACGCCTCCCGCCGAAAAAGCTCCCGGCCCGACAGGGTCGATGGCCACGACGTCCCGCACACCCGGCACAGCTTTTGCCTTTGCCGCGTCAAATTTTGCTGGTTTCCCACCAAACACAGGACAGCGCGCGATCACCGCATACAACATTCCTGGCATCCGCGAATCAATCCCGAACTTAGCAGTACCGCTCACTTTATCGCGCACTTCTACGCGGTGCGTGTCATGCCCGACAAGCGTGAAATCATCGGAATTCTTCAGCGGAACAGTCTTGAAATCCGGTATGGGAAGTTTCGCTGCAGCCTCCACCAGTTCCCCATAGTTCAAAAAGTCTTTCCGAGCGCCGTGAAGGACTCCGCCATCCTGCGCCTTGCAGGTGTCGCGGTTGACGTTCCAGTGCGCCGCCGCGGCGCTAATCAGCATCTCCCGTGCCGCTGCCCCGGCGCGGCGCAGCGGGAGCCACGAGCCGCTCACGCTGCCGCTGCCTCCCGTGCCATGGTCGTAAATTTTCGGATCGGTGGGCGCCTGCTCGACCTTTACCTTTTTCCAGTCAACGGAAAGTTCTTCCGCAAGAATCATGGGCAGCGACGTCATGACGCCTTGGCCCATTTCAGATTTTCCAAGAATCAAGGTGACCCGATTGTCCGGAGTGATGCGCACCCAGGCGTTCAGAGGATTCGCAGGTTTCTTTTCTTGTTCCTCGGCTTGGTCGGCAAGCGCATGAGAAGGCAAATAAAAACCGATAACCAGCGCCGCTCCGCTCGCCGCGCCCTTCTTCAAGAATTCACGACGGTTCACAGCGGAATCAATCACCATGCTACACCTCGGGTTTCAGGAATTTGGGCTGGTGTTCAGTCGGCGGATTTGGCTTTGCCGGATTGCATTGCCGCGGCCGTGTGGATGGCCTTGCGAATGCGTTGGTACGTGCCGCAGCGGCAGATGTTGCCGCTCATGGCATCGTCGATGTCGGCGTCGGTGGGATTGGCCTTTTTGGCGAGCAACGCTACGGCGGACATGATCTGTCCGGATTGGCAGTAACCGCACTGTGGCACATCTTCTTCCATCCACGCCCGCTGCACGGGATGGCTTCCATCCGCGGTGAGCCCCTCGATGGTCGTCACCTTCTTGCCGGCCACGCTGGCGATCTGCGTGATGCACGATCGCGTGGCTTCGCCGTTGATGTGCACGGTGCAGGCCCCGCAAAGGGCCATGCCGCAGCCGAATTTTGTCCCGGTCATGTTCAACGTGTCGCGCAGCACCCACAGAAGCGGCATGTCCGGACTGACGTCCACCGTTTGTGCTTTCCCGTTTAAAGTGAAGCTAATGGCCATGAAATCCTCCTCGGGCAGACCGCTATCGTACAACAAATTCCCTATTGAATAGAAATGCTAGATGAAAATAAGCGGAAATTCGTTCAGGCATCGCGCAAGTCCTGCGCCCGGATGGGCAACCTGCGCACACGCTTCCCCGTTGCCGCATATATCGCATTCGCTACCGCCGGTGCGATGGGCGGCACACCGGGTTCCCCGCACCCTCCTGGCGGGCCGGAGTTGGGCACGATGTGCACTTCCACATCCGGCGGCGCATCGCTCATTCGCAGCACTTCATAGTCGTGGAAATTGCTTTGCTGCACGCGGCCGCGATCATAGGTGATCGCGCTCTTCAGCGTAGCCGCCAGGCCAAAGTTGATGGCGCTTTCCATTTGCGCCCGTACGCCGCCGGGATTGATGGCCAGCCCGCAATCGATCGCGCAAACCACGCGCTGGATTCGCAAGCCCTTCGAGCTGTCGAAAGAAACTTCCGCTACCTGAGCCACGTAGCTGCCATAACCAAAATGCGCAGCGATGCCGCGGCCCGTGCCGGCAGGCAATGCTTTTCCCCAATTGGCCTTCTCCGCCGCAAGTTGGATCACTCGCCGCCGGCGTTCCACATCAATCACCCCATTGTCACCGCCCAAATCGATCTTTCGCGGAGGCCCCAGCATGGCGAGCAGAAACTCGAGCGGATCGCGGCCAGCCGCTCCTGCCACCTCATCCAGGAAACTCGATATGGCAAATTGGTTCCCGGAATTTTCGACCGAACGCCAATATCCGAGCGGCATTCCGGACTCCGCGCGCGCAAATTCCAAACGAAAGTTCGGCACACAATAGGCCGGAAAGTCGGGAGCGTTCACTTCCGCGGCCGCGCCCGCCGAAATGCCGGTCCCGCTGTAAAAAACGGCGATCGAGGGCGATACCGCCCGGTGCATCCAGGCCAGCGGCTTTCCTGCAGCGTCCAAGCCCGCTTTGAAAACGTGATACGCCCCGGGGCGGTAGAAATCGTGATGGATGTCATCCTCGCGCGTCCACACCACTTGGACCGGCGCGCCCGCCTCGCGGGAAATCAATGCGGCCTCCACTGCATAATCCTGAATTAATCTCCGCCCGAACCCTCCGCCAAGAAAAGTTACATGCACCTTTACATGATCGCGCGGGATCCCCAGCGCTTGCGCGACGGATTCCGCGGCGGCGCCGGGAATCTGCGTCGGCGCCCACAGTTCGCACTCCCCGTTGCGAGCGTTTGCCGTGCAATTCATCGGCTCCATGGTGGCGTGCGCGAGAAATGGCACCTCGTAAATTGCTTCGATGGTTTGCGCGGAAGCATCGTAGGCCTTGTCGAAGTCGCCGTCATTTCGTAGCACCGATGCCGGTCCCGCCGCGAGTTTCTTGAATTGTTCGCGAAGAGCTGCGCTGCTCTCACCGGCGAATGCGCCTTCTTCCCATTCTACTTGCAGCTCTTTGCGCGCTTGAAGAGCCGCCCAAGTGGAGTCCGCAAGCACTGCAACTCCAGCATTTGTGTAGTTCCGGCTGCCGGGACCGGATTTGTCCCCGAACTGATGCGTGAGGTGCACCGACTTGATTTCTATCACGCCACGCACTCCGGGGAGGCTTCTTACTTTATCCGCATTGCATCGCCGTACCGTGCCTCTATAAACGGGACATCGCTCCACCGAAGCGGCCAGCATCCCCGGCACGCGCACGTCGATCCCAAATTTTGCCGCACCTGTAACTTTCAACGGAGTATCGGTGCGCGGAGTCGCGTGTCCCACAATCCGAAAATCAGCCGGCGATTTCAACGGCGGATCCGTCGGTGCCTGAAGCCCGGCCGCGCTACCGACGACTTCCGAAAACGTAAGTTCGCTTTTCGGCTTTGCGCGCAGGATCCGTCCGTTTTCCACCCGGCATTCACTCCGATCGATACCCCACATGCCTGCCGCCGCAGAGAGGAGCACTTCCCTCGCCGCCGCGCCCGCTTTTCGCAAATTCGAATAGGAAGTGCGCACGCTGAGGCTTCCGCCGGTCAATTGCTCGCCATATTTCGCATCAAGGTCTGCCTGGACCACTTGCACCGACCTCCACTCGCACGACAACTCCTCCGCAACGATCATGGGAAGCGCGGTCCGGACTCCTTGTCCCATTTCCGATTTGCCGCACCAGATTTTCACCGCTCCGTCCGGCGCGATCTCTAACCAGGCGTTCGGTGCGAATGGTTGCTCGGCTACCTGAGTTGCAGTGCGAGAGTGCGCGGACCGGCTGGGAAGATAGAACGCGAGGATCAGACCCGAAGTGCTGAGGGTCGAGGTCTTCAGGAAATTTCGCCGGGAGACGCGGGATGACAAAGGCAAGAACCTCCAAAGATTCAGACGTCACGCGCCCCTAGGTGTGAGCAATCCTGGACTTTTCAGGCGGGAACCACCGTCCGCGGAACTTCCGGCTCTACGCCGCGCCATCCCACCGGCCGGCCGCTCACCGCCTCCTTCACCGAGCGGAAGAGTACCACATACATTAACTGGCGATAGTAGAAGCGCTGCAGCAGGACAGGCACGAGGAGCAGCCAATCTTCTTTCTTCTCCAGGGCAAATGCAACCACGCACGTTAAGACATCTATCAACAGGAATCCGAGGAAGAACAAGACCGAACGCTCCAAGTCCGTCGTCGCCGTGGCCGAGAGAAATGGCATCCGCACAATCTGGTATTTGTCGACAGCCCACGCCAGCACCGAGCCCAGGAATAGCAGATCGATTACCGGTGAAATCAGCGGCAAGGCCAGTTGAAATACAAAAATGTTTGGCAGGGCGATAAAGCCAAGCGTGCCGTACTTTGGACGGAACAATGTCCCGCTATGTTTCCAGAACGATTGCAACGTTCCAAAAGTCCAGCGGAAGCGCTGCCCAATCAGCGCACCCGGAGTCTCCGGCGCCTCGGTCCACGCGATCGCTTCCTCCTCGTAGGTAACCCGCCATCCCAGCCGCCGGATGGCGATGGTCAAGTCTGCATCTTCGGCAACCGTGTCCGCGGTGATTCCTCCTGCCGCATCGATAGCTTTCTTTCTCCAGGCGCCCAAAGCCCCAGGTACCACCGTGATGCAATTCAGCAAATCAAAGGCGCGCTTCTCCATATTTTGGCTGGTGATATATTCGAGCGCTTGCCAGCGGGTGAGCCAGCGCGAGCGGTTGCCCACTTTTACGTTTCCCGCGACCGCGCCTGTCTTGGGGTCGGAGAAATGACGTAGCAGCTTGCGGATGGCATCCGGCTCGACTTCCGTGTCGGCATCGATGGTGACCACAATTTCCGTGTCCGCCAGCGACGTCGCCAGATGCAGCGCCGCGGGCTTTCCGCGATTCACCTGATGAATGATGCGCACTCGCGGATCCCGCCCGAAATGTTCATCCAGCAATTCGCGCGTCCGGTCGGTCGAGCCATCGTTCACCACGATGACCCGCAGCTCCGGCAAATCCGAAGCCAGCACAGACGCGAGGGTTTGCTCGATCACGCTTTCTTCGTTATGGGCGGGAATCAGCACCGTAACGCTCGGCGGCGGATCGGACAAAACCGTGTGATCCGGCCGGAGTTTCTCGATGAGCGCCAGCATCCCGATAATCAAAGCCCGCCCGCTCACGAGCACTATTCCGACCATAAAAATAGTGGCAATCCCGAAGCGGAACCACTGCACGATCGAAAAGATAAATCCGTCTGCCCGCGCTTCAAACTTCTCCTCTGGCGTAAGCGGCAGCATTACATCCGCGCGCGTCTTTCCAAGCAGCTCCGGGACAGGAACAAGCTGGTATCCTTTTTCTCGTAACACATCGATGATTTGTGGCAGGGCCGCCACGGTCTGGCTTCGATCTCCACCGCCATCGTGGAACAGCACGATGTTTCCTTTGTCGGCCTGCCGTAAAACGTTTTCCACAATCTGCTGGGCGGGCACCTGTTTTCCGTCGACTTGCTTCCAATCGTTTGGGTCAATCCTCTGCCCTATAATCAGATACCCCATCTCCTGCGCAATCGGGAGCTGAGCGACTTCTTCGGCATATTCCGGCTGATGATCGATGCCGTACGGTGGCCGGAACAGGATCGATTTCACGCCTAACGTGCTTTCCAGCAGCCGCTCCGTCAGGTTTAGTTGCCATTTGATTTCAGCGCGTGAAATGGTCTCAAAGGGTGGATGCGTAAACGTATGGTTGCCGATCTCGTGGCCCTCGGCATACTCGCGCTTCACTATGTTCGGGTAACGATTCGCCGAGTCACCAATCACGAAAAAAGTGCCGCTTACTTTCTTGTCTCGCAAGACATCCAGAATCTTAGGAGTCCAGGTCGGATCAGGACCATCGTCGAATGACAGCGCAATTTTTCCCTTGGCCGCCCCGAGCTGTTCGATGTTGTAAGACAGCGGATAGGCATCATAGGTCTCGCCAGTAAAAAGATCGCTTTCAGCATCGTACGTGAAGTGCCGCAGTCCGCTCTTGGGCGTGTCCGTGATGTGCCAAATATCCCCTTCGCCTTCCAGAATCAGGTCAGGTCCCGGAGGTATTTCGACGATCTTCTGGCGAGTCGCGGCATCCGGGCGCGTCGCGTCCCAGATCGGCCACAGCGACGTATCCGACGAACCAAGCCGCCACAGGGCTGTCCCTTGCACACCCAGCCGGTCGCTCGCACGCAGTTCGTTGTAGGCCGTGACCGCGTCCAGCATCCACACCTGGTGCACGTGGTCGTGTTCATCCGAGTATGAATAGTGCGGATTCAGCGAGGTTGCATCAAACTCCACTTGCGTTTCCGATTCGTAGGCATGCAGCAGCGCCGATTGAATACTGAACTCTTCCGCTGGTTCTGTCGTCTTCTTGGGCGCCTCCGACCAGTCGTACGCATAGTTGGCGATGCCCACTACGATCTTTTGTGCCGGCACCACTTCCAGCACCTGCCGCAAATTCTCCACAAACCAATCCTGCGCCGCGATCGGTCCCGGAGGTGACGTCAGCCAGTGTTGGTCATAATTCATGAGCACGATGGCGTCGCACTGCTTCCCGAAATATTCGTAATCGTAAGCATCATCCCGCGCCGGCAGCGCCACCATCAGCTTCAGCCCCACCGCGTGCAGGGCTGGCGCAAGTTCCCCGATGAATTCCCGAAAATGCGGTTGGCTTGCGTCTGGAACTTCTTCGATGTCCACCACAATTCCCGCCTCGTGCGTCTGCACTGCATACTCGACGGTATTCTGGATCAGGGTTCTCCGCGCGACGGGATTGCGCAACATCCCCACGAGCTCCTTCACTCGCCACACAGCTCCGTCATAATTGTTGAGTTGCGCCATTATGGGCATCTCGATGTTTGCGGACTTCATCCACTGATGAAGCTTGTCGTCCTTCAGCAGCGCGATCGCTTCCATTGGGCTAGCTTGCACTGTCTGGTACCGCTCATAATCAACAATCGTCAAAGCGCCTTCTGGCGTGACAGTATGAAGCTCCTCTGGCATGAGCAGGTCGATATCCTTGTAATGCTTTTTCAACGATGCCAGGCTGTTCGCGTCCCAGCTCACATAGAACGCCGCGCGGAGCGGATCGTAGCTGGCCGGCACTTTCCCCAGATTCGCCACGCGGCGGTGGCGACCTTCGCGGACCGGCAAGGTCTTGGCATTTTTCTTGGTTCTGAGCGCATGGTATCCGGGTTTTGCGTCCGGCAACAGCTCCGCCGGCAAGTCCACGCTCGCCGCAATGGTCACAAAAAAATATGCCAAGAGCAGCGTCAGCAGCGCTCCTGTAACTTCCATGACGCGCCGCGTGCGCCGCCAACGCACACGCTCCGCGTCATAAAATATGGGTCCGCGTTCCTTCATTCGGCCTTTTTACCTGGCGGTACGGCAGGGATTGTGTCGATTGTTCGCGATCACAACTGAAATGATCGCTTGCGATCGAACCTCGATGGACCGCTCGCGGTCTCTCCACGTCAGCGTGGCGCTGCGGTCGTACTTGAAACCTGTTTCCTGTCTGACTCCGTCTGCTCGTTTCCGTCCACCCTATTGTAAGATGCGTTGCATTAATGAAGCGAATTTTCTCTAGCCCCTTTGTCGCGCTCGCTGCGGGCCTTTGCTTGCGGCTCTTCTTCGCCCTGAGGTTTCCCACGACCTCCGGCGACACGGCCCTCTACGAACAGATCGCCACCAACTGGATCAACTACGGCACCTATGCCATGGACGTCGCGGGTAAGATCACACCTGTAGATATTCGGGTTCCGGGTTACCCTGCTTTTCTTGCCACAATTTACGCCTTGTCGCGCCATTCCGGTGCATCCGCGCGGCCCTGGGTCATGCTCGCGCAAGTAGGCCTTGACCTTATCACCTGTTTGGTTATCGCTGCTCTCGCTGCTCTGCTGATCTCTGGCATCGCGACCCGGGGAAACACCAATCGCGTATTCATCGCCGCCCTCTGGCTTGCCTCTTTGTGTCCCTTCACCGCCAATTACACTGCCGTTCCTCTGACTGAAGTCTTTGCAACATTTATCACAGCCGGCGCGCTCTATTACTTGGTCTTGCTGTTCCGTCGAATCGACTTTCCTCCCTTTGGTTTGCGGAGCACTCGCGTAGATTCAAGCCGCTCTGTGGAGTACGCGGCAATCGGCGCGGGGCTTCTCACCGGAATAGGAACACTCTTCCGCCCCGAAACACCTCTTGTCTTGGTCGCCGCTGCCCTTATATTTCTTGGAATATTTTATCGCCGGAGAGAAATCTTTCGCGGGCTTCTTGTCGTTGCGATTCTAGGCGCCAGCTGTTTCCTACCGCTGCTGCCCTGGGGCGTCCGCAATATGATCACTCTGAATGAACTTCAATTCCTCGCACCTAGGGATTCCAATCTGCCGGGCGAGCTGGTCCCTCACGGTTTTATGAACTGGGAGAAAACCTGGCTTTTCCGCATGAGTGATTGTTACCTCGTTACTTGGAAGCTCAACGACGAACCAATCGATCCAGATGAAATTCCTGGCCGCGCCTTTGACACACCAGAAGAAAGACAGCGCGTCGCCGCCATCCTCGAACAATACAACGACGAAGTCACACTCACCTCGGAAGAAGACGCGGCTTTCGCCCAGCTCGCCCGCGAGCGCACGGCCCGCCGCCCTCTGCGAACCTATGTGTGGCTTCCCGCCGCCCGCGCGATGACGTTATGGTTCTCTCCGCGTATCGAGCGCCTGCCATATTCCGGTCACGTTTTCCCTCTCGCACAAACCTGGGGGGACGATCCCGTCGATCAATCCGTCACCATCATTTTGTTCCTGTTGAATATCACTTACGTCGCGCTCACTCTTTGGGGCGCTATCCGCCTGTGGCGTCGCGTTCCCAACTCGCGGCCAATCGTCCTCTTCTTCGCCACTTTCGTCATCCTGCGCACCGTCTTCCTCACGACGGTGGAGGCTCCTGAGCCCCGTTACATGCTTGTTTGTTTTCCCGTCCTCATCGCGCTCGCCGCCCAGCTCTTCGCGCGCCCCTCGGTCAACGCCTAGCTGCGTTCTCTCACTAGCTACCGCTCATAGGCAGCATACTTTGAGCAAGACAGTGTCATCCTAAGGCAATCTGATGAAGATCGCCGAAGGATCTCATCCCCGGAATCATGCGTGCTGTGTTGGTTAAGATTCTTCGTGAAGCATTGGCCGTGGTCGAGGTATTCCTGACCTACTTCTCTTCCATAGGTTCTGGATGAATCGTCACCCGCGCAATCTGCGGAAATTTCTCCTTCACGCGGTCCTCCAGCGCTGCGGTCACGTCGTGCACTTGCGTAATCGGCAGCGCCCCTTTCATTGTGCAATGGCATGAAACCAATATCCGGTGCTCCACCTGTCGTACCCGCACGTAGTGGCAATTCACCAGTTCGTCGTACTCCGCCGGAAGAATATTGATGAACTCCTCGATCATTCGCGAAAGCTGTCCCATCTCCCCGATTCCCGCCTCTGGCGTGGCGATGTGCCAGCCCAGCGGTTCGATGTGAATGTTCACCTCCGCCGAGCCGTTGCGCATTCTCAAGATTTCCTCTTCCAGCTCCGTGGCCTGCCGGTGCGCCTCGCGCAGGCTCAAATTCTCGTCCACTTCCAGGTGCAGTTCGATGAACATCTTCCCGTTTTGCTGTGATGCGCTGACGTCGTGAATCGCAAGGCCTTTCCGCTGCGCCACCGCGCGAATCGCTTCAAACAGATGCTCGCCTCTCGGGGCGCGGGGTTCCGCGTGCACCATCACGTCCGATGGCACAATCTCTCCGATGCGCTTCTCGATGGCATCGCTCAATGCGTGCACCTGTTCGAGGCTGGCGGTGCGTGCCACGCTCACCGTCGCATCCACGAAGTGGCGGTTCCCGGCGCGTCGCACACGCACCCGGTCCACGTACAGTACGCCGTCCATCCGCGCTACCGCTCGCGCGATTTCTTGCTGCAATCCCACCGGCGCCGCGTCCAATAGCGCATCGAGCGTCCGCCGGCCGAGCTGCGATCCCACCCACAAAATCACGCCCGCCACCACCAGGCCGGCCAGCGCGTCCGCGTAAACCAGCCAGGGCATGTTCCATGTTTCGCCCACCCACACCAGCGCGATTCCCGCGATGACTACAATCGTGCTCCACACATCGGTTGAAAAATGCAGCGCGTCGGCTTCCAGCGCTTCGCTCATGTATTTCTTGGCTGCGCTTGTAAGCGTGCGTGCCCGCGTCAGGTCAATCCCCAGCGCGCACAACAGCACCACTATCGCAGTCACGCTTGGCTGGATGTGCACCGCGCGAAAAAACAATCGGTGGAATGCCTCATAGATGACGTAAAGCGCGGTCAGCAGTAGAAGCCCTGTTTCGACAAAAGCCGAGAAATTTTCATATTTCCCGTGACCGTAAGGATGTTTTTCGTCTGCGGGCTGGTCCGACACCCGCACGGAAAGAAACGTAATGACCGCTGCGAGCAGGTCGAGCCCCGAATGCAGCGCCTCGGACAACACCCCCAGACTTCCTGTGCGCAGCACCAAGAACGCCTTCAAAGACACCAGTAGCGCCGCCGACCCCACGCTCAGCAGTGCCGCCCGCTTCTTTTCCTGCGTCTCTCGACTCACTCGTATCGCCATCTCTGCCTAGACTACCCTATCTCCCCGGCAACGTCAGGGCGCAACCCCACCCGGGTCAATGGCGTGCTCACGCGCACCGGCGTTACGGACGCGCAGAAAGTAGAAAGATGTCGTTCCCAACGGCTCCCACATCGGGGACAGAACATTCCGGCTGGGCAGCCTGAGGTCAACCTGAGCGTCGGTGGCCATCGACTTCACTGTGGCCGGCAAACTCGACCGTTTGTCTGTCATTGACTGTGCGGATTTGCCGGCACCGGGTAGCAGTAGGCCAGACCGCCGCCGCTTACTGTCTATTTCTCGAATGCGGTCAGCTATTCAGCGCGGGAGAAAGCGCAAAGCGGCGGAATTCATGCAGTGGCGCAAACCGGTTGGCTGGGGACCATCGGTAAAGACATGCCCGAGATGAGCGTCACAAAGGCTGCATTTCACTTCGGTGCGCACCATTCCGTAACCCACGTCTTGCCTTGTGTAAACATTTTCTTTCGCGATGGGCGCCCAGAAACTCGGCCAGCCCGTGCCGGAATCAAATTTCGCGCTCGATTCGAAGAGCGCGTTGGCGCAGTCGATGCAACGGTAAATTCCGGCAGCGTGCTGATCGTGGAGCGCTCCCGTATACGCCCACTCCATGGCGCCACGGCGCGTCACATCGAATTGCAGCGGGCTAAGCTGCTTCTTCCACTCTGGCTTGCTCCTCCGAATTTTCGCCAGCATCACCGTGCCGAGCCGTTTCCCGTCATTAGAAAATTGCACGATGGTTGCCTGGCTCGGACTGTCGTCTTCCGGAGTGTCGTCCGCGAGCGCGGATTGACAGACACGCTGTACACCGAGGAGCAGCCCGTACGCTGCGAGCGTGGCCGTTCCGTAAATCAAACTTCGCCGTGTGAACTCGTTCATGGCGATGAGTGTCTTGGTGAGGTGTTATTTCGCGGTCATTGGTGGCGCGGGCAGCAATGGCAATCGTTTGGGTTCCCCGCGCGCTCCGCGCACTTCCACTTCATCGAACAGCAACGACGGTGCCACAACCGCGGCAGGCAATCCACCGTTCGCCGAACCGAACGCACCCAGCGCCGTCCCTGCGAATCCGTTAACCTGGCTCTGCATGTAGTTGTAAACGAAATCGTCGTTGCCAATGCCCGCGATATTTCGGAGCGTGCGCGAGTTCAGTCCGATGATGCGTGAACCGCGGATAATTTCTTCGTGCCCGTCCTCGGGATAAACTTTGCACACCAGCAGCGGCAGCCGGTCACCCGTGCCCGCGCCGCCTCCAAAACTTGCCAGCAGCTCCGAAAAGTCTTCCTGATGCAGAAAACTCACTGCGGGATTGTCCATTTTCCGTACAATCAGGCAATACGGCAATTTTTCCGAGCGGCATTCCTCGAGAAACTTCTTTTTCAAATCTGCGGGAGAAATCGCCTCCGTCGAACTAAACAACAGGTTGCTCATCGTGGGCTTCGCATCGCTCAAGAACGCCGCGCGTCCGTGACCGTTGGATTTGTCGGAATCCGGTCCAGGCCGCCGGGACATCAGCAGTTCCTTCAGCGCTCCGTTCTCCGCGACTGTGACTTTCTCCGCGCCCACTCCTTCTTCATCCACTGCAAATCCGCCGATTAGCGGCGTGCCATGAAAATCCTTCGCGCTTGGATCGTCCACGAGGGTTACGCTTGTCGGCAACACCCGCGCACCAATTTTCCCCACCCAGTCGCTCTTCCCGCCCAGGCCGCTCAACATTTGCTCGACGACCGGCTGAAATGCGAGTGGAGGACGCGCGCCATTCATGGCCGGACCGAGAATTTGCGCGAGCAACGGCGCGGCGGCGCGTGCCTCAACTAGCACCGGCCCCGTATAATCCTGCGCGGTCGGCGCAGCGCGCAGGGCCATCAATTCGCTTCCAGCGACATTCAGATTTTTTCGCACCGTGTCCACGGAAGGCAGATCCCCGGGTTTTGCGGCATACGCCGAGTAGAAATTATTCAAAGGCGTGCCGTCATCGGCCAGCGTGTTGAGGCCCCCTTCGACTGCCGCGAAAGTCCGGTTCATCCGGATTTCCGTGCCCTCGCTGGTCAGCAGGTATTCCGTCGCGTAGATGATGTAATAGGTCAATCGTGATTCGTAGACTTGGGGGAAGGCCCGCATGGCTGCCGAAGAGTCCCGTGCTTCCTGATCCCAATTGCGATTCGTCCAATCCGGCGCAACGAGCGGCTCAACGTGTTGAATGGGCTCTGCGTGCGAAAAATCATCGATATCGGATTGCCGCGCCAGACTGCTCAGGTAGGCCTGTTTCCGCGAATACGTTTCTACCGCTTCCTTGAACGCCTGGTCGGTTGCAATCCACAGGTCCTGCCGCAGGGAATTGTAGTCTCGGTCGATTCCCACCGAGCCGGTAGAGCCGATGAACCCCCGGAAAGCGTCTTCGCTGATGAAATTGGAGCTGTCGAGCTTGTAGGTTCCAACGCGCGCCGCCACGTTCATGAAACGGATGCGCCTGCGCGTGCTCGAGAGCAACGTTCCGAATTCTGCGACTACCTCGCGCTCATCGAGATCAAGCAAACGGTACTCGACATAGTAAGGGCGCACGGGTTGGTCCCGGTCGGGAATTTTCAGCTCCAGGCGCGCTTTCGAACGAGCCATTTCATCGCGCATGGCATGCAAAGTCTGGTCGTTGTCGTTGGGGCTCTGGGCCTTCGCGAATGCACTACCGCTCGCGGCCAAGCTGAGTAGGGCCAGTACAGCAATTACCGATGCGCGCTTCACAGTCGGCCTCCGGTCTTCACCGTGTCGTGCGCAGGAGGCGGCAGGATGGGCGGACGGTCTGTGGAGGTTTCCTTTTTCTGCACTTCCAATTCGGAAGTTAGAATCGCCGGTGAAGCCGCCGCCACCGGAACCGAGCCGGATTCCGCACCGCAATAACCGTTAAACACTTCCGGCGTGTCGCCCGTGGCCACGATCTTGGTCAGCGCCGCAAGCGGTGTTCCGACGATGTCAACTCCGCGCACCAACTCATCCGGCCGGCCATCCGCAAACACTTTGTAGACCACCAGCGGCAGCACTTGGAACGCCTGTGGCTGCCCGCGCCCCGTGAATGTAAATCCGCCCGCGATGTCGTCGATGAGCAGGCCGTAGGGCTTGCCCTGCGCTTTAATCAGTTCGATCAGCTTGGCGCGAAGCTCTGCATTCGTCACCGCCTTGCTGCTCTGCACGATCAAGTTTCCCTGGCGAGACACCGGTTCTGCTCCTAACTGGCGCCGGCCGTGGCCGTTCGAACGGGGAAAGCCCACGAGGGGTGAACGCGACATCTCGAAATTTTTCAGCACGCCGTGATCCACTAAAGTCACGCGCTGCGCCGGAACGCCCTCGTCGTCAAACTGCAAATAGCCCAGCAAATCCTGCGGGCCCAGCTTCTTCATTGTGGTGTCATCTACAATGCTCAGGAAGTCCGGCAAAATCGGCTGTCCAACTTTCTTCGCAAACGTCTGCCCCTCGGCGACGTCCTTTTGGCGGTGGCCCTCCGCCCGGTGGCCGAATACTTCGTGGAAAAAGACCGCCGCGGCGCGGCCGGTCAAAAGCGCCGGACCAACACTCGGATCATTGATGGGAGCCTTGACGAGGCCTTCGAGCTCCTTGCGCATCGAGGCTTGCGCCGCCGCGACCCCTTTGTCGTCGGGAGCATCGGCGGGGTTCACCCAGTCAAAATTATAAAAACGATCGATGTCCATCCCGTCGGGGGCTTTGCCCTGAATGAACAATTCCAGGCGGTAGCGGATCTGGCCAAACTGGAGTTGCGTGCCTTCGCTGCTAACCTGGTAGACGTTTTGCGATTGCGCGGTGAACGTGACAATGGAATTGATGATCGCCGTGGAATCGCGAAAAATGGCCGTGTACGCGCGCACTTTCTCTTCCCACGGTTTGCGATCGACAGCGATTGACGTCTGCGCGCCGATGTAAGTGTGTGGCTCTTCATGCGAAAAATCCGGCGCGCTTCCTTCGGCGGAATCGACCTTCACTTCCTTGCTGGTTTTGATCTTGATCAGCTCTTCCGCTGCGCTGCGGTACTGCTTGTCGGTTTCGAGCCACATGGCGCGCCGCAGCACGCCTTCGTCATCGTCTATGGGTACCGGAGTGCCCGGTCCGCCGCCTTCCGAGCGGCGCTCGCCCACTTTGTGCGTGTTGTCAAGGTTGTAGCCGCCGGTCCGGACAAAGACTTCCAGCCAGCGATTACGGTTTTCGTCGCTATTCAGCAGGGCCCCGTTCGAACCCGAGACAGTTACGCGCTGCGAATCCGTGATGGTGTATCCGATGTAATACGCAGGCGGGTCTTGCGCGCCGAATGCCTTCTTCGAACGTTCCAGCTCCGCTTGCATGGCCGCGAGCAGCGGCGAGCGCTTCGCTTGGGTGTCGGGCGGAATAGCCTGCGCTTGCGGGGGCGTCAGCGGTGCAAGTGCCGCGGCCAATCCTAGAGTGCAGAGGAACGGTGCTACACGACTGCGGATGAGAGTATTCAACGGTAGCCTCACTAGCTATTAGACGAACCTGCGAATCATTCAGTGTACGACACCCTCGCGAGGCGCACAAACGCGCGGTTGCCGCTCAGGCAACAATACTTCGACGGCTTTTGAACAGTTACCGTTGCATCGCGGGCATGTCTTTAGCGAGTTTTTCCAATGGGTCTGGGCAGGCCGGAGGCCCTAGTCGCTCGGCGCTGCCTGGAATGAAGGTGTGCTGTGTTCGCACGCTGGCTGCGAGTGCCCAGACGTTCATCAAGGAGCGGGGGAGAAACAAAAAACTGCAGCGGCCATGTCGTCGTACTGTTCCTGGCCCCGCGTAAAACCCGCAATACAAGAAAAAATATGTTCGAGTAAATCGTTGGGCGCGAGATCGCGGTGAGTCTCGCACAAAGCCAGTAGCCGTTTGCTCCCAAACTCCTCATCGCGAAGGTTGCGCGCATCCGTGATTCCATCCGTGAAGAAGAGGACAGAATCTCCAGGCTCCAGGCGTATCGAAGACGTTTCGTATTTTGCGGTGGCGAACAACCCTGGTGGTATGCCCCCTAGATCGATGAAGCGGCAATCCTCCCGAGTGGAAAGATGCAGTGGAGTAGGCATTCCCGCGCTGGTGATGTGCAGATCGCAGCTTTGGGGATCGAAGACGGCGTACTGGAAAGCGCAATGGCGGCGAGGCGTACCGCGTATCAGCAGGCGTTTATTCAGAAGCGATACAACGGCGTCGGGCATCTGGCCTGTTTTGTGCACTCCGCGCAGGGTCCCGACCGCAAGCGCGGAGTACATCGCTGCGGGAAGGCCCTTCCCGCAGACGTCGCCCAGATAGATGCCCACGGTTCCATCCGTTAGCTCGAAGTAATCCAGGAAGTCGCCCCCCACTGTGGCTACAGGCTGGCACTCGTGTGAGACGATCACCGTGCCGGTGCGTAACGACGTCGCCGGCATCATCATACTTTGCAGCGCGCGAGCCTCCTCGAGTTCCTCCTCGCGCATCCTCTCAATCGCGTGAATATCCTCGAGCGTCATCATTGTGTTCATGCGGTTGTCCGAACGACGAGCGTTACACCGGGAAGGGGGAGCGACGTTATGAGAAGTCTAGCAGAATGTCCACGCGAGCAAAGCGATCCGCGGACGGAGGTTGCTCCGTTCTACACTAAGCCCCTTGAACTTCTTGCCTATGGCAGTCCCGAGGGTGACAATCAGCTCATGCGTCCCCTTGCCGTACTTCTCATTGCGGTGATGATCTTGTTTGGCGCGTACGAATTCTACTTGAAGAAGATGCCGACAACCGATCAAGGCACCGCCCCCACGCAGGCCATCAGCCTGACAGGGGTGCGGGCCGACCTGCTCAAGATCGCCGAGGCCGAGCTTACGTACATGGCGACAAACGGCCAATGCGTCACTCTCGAAGAACTTGTGCACTCGAATTCCTTGTCCATGGACAATCCGGAGCGCGCCGGTTACTCGTATTCGATCACCTGTTCTGGAAGCGACTTCACCGTCTTCGCGAATCACGCTCCCGCCCCTTCAGGTTCTCCCATTCGCTACCCCAATCTGGCGACCGACCAGACCATGGAAGTCCGCGAACTGAATTAGCCCGGATTTCTCACAAGATTGAGAATTGTTCTTACTCAAACACAAAAACACCCCCGTCATCCTGAAGGGCGCATAGTTTGCACCCTGAAAGGATCTCAACCAATACGCCGTGAATCATTCCAAGGGAAGATCCTTCGGCGATCCTCAACATCGGATTCCTGCCCGACGCTTCGCGCGGCACCTCCCTTTTGTGCTACCTGGCGGAACTTCTCTCAGGCTCTTCTCGTACCTACAAAGACAACGGTTTCCCCACTACTTTGCGCTAAACGGCGCACTAAAAAAGGAGCACCTATGGGTGGAGATTTGATCGGTTTAGCAGCAGTGATAATGACTCTCGGGATTCCCCTGGGCGGGCTGTATACCTACTACCACGTGCGAAAATTGCGCTCTGAAGAGCGTCTTGCGGCCATTGCTCGCGGCGTCGAGATTCCCATGGAGCCCGAGCTTACACAGGCCGCGCGTTCCCGGCGGGCGGGCATCCTTCTCGTGACCGGCGCCCTCGGCTATATGGTGGCGTTTGCGCTGATCGCACGGATTGAGTCCGATCCCGGCGTTTGGTCGGCGGCTGCGTTTGGCGTCATTCCATTGGCCGTGGGCATCGGCTACTTCCTCGATGCAACTCTGATCCGGCGTGATCTGCGCGCTTCCAGCTAAGCCCACTGTCGTGGACGAGCGGGGCGATTTTGCCCCGCTCAGCTCGGAGATGTCCCTCTGCTTCGTTCACGGCGTGCGTTTCTGGTCGGCGACGAGCACTCCGGCTTCGGCGTAATTCGTCGGCGCGAGATCATGGAACGAGATATGGATGTTCTCGCGTTTGGCACGGCCATCCTCTATCAAGACTTGCGTGACATGCTCGGCGACTTTTCTCTTTTGCTCCGGTGTCCGTCCCTCAACCCATGTAATTTGCACATGCGGCACAGGCTTTCCTCCTTGGCACAGTGGCGTTCCAAAATCTTCCGTGCAAAACTCAGGAATTCTATCTGGCGCCGGGCTTCGGGGAAAGCAGATTGCCCCTGTGTTAAACTCCATGCATGCACCCCGCTATCCCCCATCTTATGGAATTGCAGCGTGTGGACCAGCAGATCGCTGCGCTTCGGGCGGAACTTGAGACTTTTCCACGCCGCATCCGCGAAGCGGACTTGAAACTCACTGGAGCAAGAGCCGCGGTCGCGACAGCGAAAGAATCGCTCACCAACTCACAAAAAGAGCGGAAAACATTCGAGCTGGACGTCGAGCAGTGGAAGGATCGCGCGCGCAAATATCGCGATCAGAGTGGAGCGGTAAAGACCAATGAAGCCTATCGCGCTCTGCAGCACGAAATCGCCAACGCCGAAGCGGAAGTCGCCAAGGCCGAGGACCGCCAACTCGACGTGATGATGCTCGTGGAAGAAGCCGAGCGCCGCGTGAGATCCTCCGAAGCTTCATTCAAGGAGGCGGAACGCGAGGTCGCCGCCGAACGCAAGGAGATCGAAGCCCTGCAGGCCGAAAAGAAAAAATTGCTGCAGGCCGCGCTCGCGGAACGCGAATCCGCATCCGCGCTCGTGCCGGAAGATTTGCGCGACCTTTACACCCGCATTGGCAAACGGCATAACGGCACGGCCCTGGCCGAGGTCCGCACCGAGCAATGCCGCGGCTGCGGCATGCGCGTCCTTCCGCACATCATCCAGGAGCTTCGCCAGGAGGCCAACGAAGAAGTCTATCGCTGCGAATCCTGTGGCCTCATCCTCTACACGCTCGAGCCGGTCACCGCGCCAAGTTCCGGCAGCGCCTCCGGTAATGCCGTATCTTCGGCTTCCAGCTCCTCCTGATGGTCAAGCGCAAACAACCTCCCCGTGGTACCGGCCTCTTTGTGGACGCTCCGCACGACGCGAAACCTGCCCTCGCGGCTCACCGCGCCAATATCGACGGTGGCTCGCGCGGGAATCCCGGTCCGGCTTCTTACGGTGTGGTGATTCGCGACCCCCGCGGAGAAATCGTGGCCACGCTAAAAAAATATATCGGGCGCACGACCAACAATGTGGCGGAATACTATGGACTGATCGCCGCGCTCGATTACACGCAATCGCATGGCATCCGCGCGTTGCGCGTCGAGAGCGATTCGGAATTGCTAGTCCAGCAGATGCGCGGGCGGTACAAGGTAAAGAGCGCGGATCTGCGGCCGCTCTTCGAACGCGCGAGGAAAATGTCCCAGTCTTTCGAATCCTTCCGCATCGAGCACGTCTACCGCGAGCAGAATCGCGAAGCCGATGCGCTTGCGAATGAAGCCCTCGACGAAACGATCGGAGCACCCAGCGCTTCCGGTTCGCCTTCAAAAGCCAAAGCGAGCAGCAACAATTTCGAGCCCCGGCGAATCCGCGCCCGTTTCCGTGGCGGAATTCTTTATCTCCTTGAAGATGTGGGTTTGCCCGACGGAATTGAAGTGGAAGTACAGCTCCACCTGCCTCCCAAGTCTTGAGCCGTTCTACTTCACGGCGTAGGAACGGTACAGCGTGTCGCGCTGCGCCGGGATGAAGCCTGCATCGGAAATGATTCGGCGCAGTTCGCTCTCGTTTGTTCGGTTCTTGACGCCTGCGGCAAACACCACATTCTCTTCAATCAAAATGCTGCCCACGTCGTCAGCGCCGAACTGCAATCCGATCTGGCAAACTTTGATTCCCGGCGTCAGCCAACTCGACTGAATGTGGTCGATGTTATCGAGGTACAGCCTGCTGACGGCCAGCGTCTTCAAATAATCGACGGCCGTGGTCTCCTGCACTTTTTTTCCGAGCGCCGTATTCTCGGCCGCAAACATCCAGGGAATAAACGCGGTGAACCCGCCCGTATCCTCTTGAATGCGCCGCAGCCGCTCAAGATGGTTCACGCGGTGGCGCAACTCCTCGCCGCAGCCGAACATCATCGTCGCGGTGGTGCGCAAGCCGAGCGAATGCGCGATGCGGTGCACTTCTTCCCATTCGTCGCTGGTGCATTTCAAACGCGCGATTTTCCCCCGGATTTCGTCGTCGAGAATCTCCGCGCCGCCGCCGGGGATCGACTGCAACCCCGCATCCATTAATCGCTTTATCGTCTCCCGAACGCTGATCTCGCTGACCTCCGCGATGCACAAAATCTCCGGAGCGGAAAAGCAGTGCAGATGCACCTGCGGATAACGCTGTTTCAAAGACCGAAGCAAATTCTCGTAATAACCGATTTGCAGGTCCGGGTGCAGTCCGCCTTGCAGTAAAACTCCCGTACCGCCGAGCTCCAGCATCTCCTCAATCTTTTCGTAGATCGTTTCGAACGGCAGGATGTAGCCGTCCTTCGCTCCCAGCGGCCTGTAAAAAGCGCAAAAGGAACAATACTCGGTGCAAAAATTCGTGTAGTTAATGTTGCGGTCGATCTGGTAGGTCACGATGCGCGGATCATTTTTTCCCAGGCGCATTTGGTGCGCGGCCATCCCGATGCCGATGAGGTCATCGGACTGCAACATCTCGAGCGCTTCTTGTTTCGTCAGTCCCACGTCGATTCCTTCTGCTCCGCTCTCTTATTTTAGTCCATGCGCCCTTCGAACTCGAATTCCCCCATTGCTGCGCGCGTCGGTTTCCTCACTCATTGCCTCGCTGAAGCGTGCAATCCCTCTGGCTTTCTTTGTGCCCATTCGATGGGTTTCGCTGACGAAATCAATCCCAGCCTCGCAGCATGCTGGAAATAGAGTTCGAGTCCTTGCTGATTCGCTTCATCGAACGTGAAGTCAATATTCTCTCGCAGGTATGATTCGAGCGTTTCCACCGGCAAGTCCATCTCGCGCGCCGCGTCGAGAGCGATTTCCGCAACGTGCTGCATCCCAAAATTCCCAGACGCAGCGAAATCGGCGGCCACCTCCCGAGTCACCACATCGCGCCTCGCCGCCCAAATCGCAAGCACGGCGGGGAGCCCGCTAAACCGCTTCCACTCACTCACCAGGTCATACACGTAAAGAATCTCTGCGCCCGGAATGCCCAGCGTAGCCCCCTGACAAATTGTCTGCCCGTAAGGACCGGGCCGGCCTTCCTTTTCGGTGGCGATCGAAATTCGCAGCGCGGGATCCCCGATCAACATCGCCGCGTCCGCTCTCTCCAACATTCCTCGAATATCGGGTGCTGCTTCAAAAAGTTGAGGGCAGATCTTCCAATGCTCCGCGCACAGGATCCGCGTCAGCGCCTGGGTGCTCCGCGAACTCTGGTCGAGCGCAATGTTCCGCGCCTGCTCGATCGGCCTGTTGGCGATGAGCAGCAGGCTGCGTACCCGCTCCTTCGAGGCGATCGCCAGGTCCGGCAGCACCACAAGATCATCGATCCGCTGGTATTCGATCGCCGGGATGATGGCGATGTCGGCCGCGCCGCTGCGCAGCGCCTCGGCGCAAAGCGAGGGCACCGTGAACGACAAATCGTACTTTCGCTGCAAGGGCCCGTTCGTGAAGCCCCAAACCAATGGCGCTGTGTTGAGGTACTGCACGATGGAGATGCGAAGCTTTGCCACGCTAAAAGATCCTTCTCAGAGGGAGCAGAAACAAGAGTATACCGGAAGTCAGCGCTGCCGTTTCGGGATGCTTAAAGGTCGGCGGGTTCGGAAAGGACGTATTGATCGAAATTCTCGAACGAAAACAGACCCACGTCTGGGCCTCGCTGGTATTTTCAGTCAATGGGTCTAACATCCGTTTACGAATTGAACGAAAACTTCCTCAGTGGTGTAATCCTCGCATCCATTCTCGATTTATTACAAAATTACCCATAACCGAGACCAGTCCGGTAATTGCGGAGACTCGATTCTTTAGTAAGTCCTTTATTCATAATACTTTACATGGACCTGGAGGCATGGCCACCGGGATGCTTCGTCTTAGCAGTACTGGTGCTGCATGCCGACCTTTCCCCGTCTCACGGTTTGTGCCAGATCCGGGGCAGCAGGAGTAGCACCGAACACTTTATGCAAATCGACCTCAAGCTGGCAAGAAATCAGTTCAGCCGGATGCATTTCGCTCAGGCTCAAGAATTCGCACGAGTTCCGGCTGCGATTTCGCGCCCTGAGGAAGGACTTAGCGGTGAAAAAATGAGCACAAGCTTGAAAGAAAGTCGGCAAAGCGGATTCTCGATGTTGGAATTGATAGTCGTCCTGGCCATGTCCTTGACGGTGGGAGCGATTGGCGTCGTGGCCTATCAGAGGATCGCCACTTACCTCCGGGCTGTGGGAGATCAGCGAGATTTGAACGGGATCGTGGCGCAAGCAAAGATGGACGCCGCGGCAAATTTCAGCCACGCACGTGCTTATGCCGACCTGAACGCCAACACTTTTCATCTGGAAATATGGAACAAGGCCGGCAGCCCCGCCTTCCCGACTGGTTGCTGGCAGACTGTGGGAGACGTTCCCGCAAATCCATGCACTGTGGCGGCCAGCCCGGTCTATCGTCTTTCGACTGGCACTGCGTTTGGGTTCGGCGCCATTACAACTCCTCCGCCAAACACGCAGGCAGTGATCGCTCAAGCAGCCCCGTGCACGAACAACACGGGCGGAAACATTGCCAATACCGCCTGCATCCTTTTCAATTCACGCGGTATTCCCATCGACGCTGCGGGTAATCCCCTTGGAACCGGCGCTTTTTACGTGAACAATGGAAGCACGGTTTTCGGCTTGACCGTCCGCGCGACTGGATCTGCGCTGAACTGGTCTATTTCCAACTCGGCTTCCAGCACCACTTGGATGCACCAATAAGGAATCATGATGAAAAGCCAAAACAGTTCAGCTCTAACGAAGAATCGGAAATCACAATCGGGCATGACGTTCGTCGAAACAGCGGTCGCCCTGGGCATCCTGCTCGTGGTGGCCACGGGTGTGATGGGATTGGGGGCGACGGCGCTCACCACGACGGAGAACCAAGGTCACTTGGCTGCCCGTACTGCGGAATATGCGCAAGATAAAATGGAGCAGTTGCTGGCGCTCAGATTCTGCGACAGCCAGTCGAACACCGCACCGACGGTCGGCTATATTACTCAACCCAATGGCGGTACCGGCCTTGCTGGCTGCAATTTTCCTGCCGCCCCCGCCCTCCCGACTGCCCTGACCGGAGGGGGCCTCAATGTCAATGCTCCCGTAGCGCAATACGTGGACTACCTGGATGCCAGCGGCAATCCTGTCCCTGCAAACGGACCCTGGCTGTACATCCGTGTATGGCAGATCACAGCTCCAAGTCCTCAGCTGAAGCAAATCTCCGTCACGGCTCAGGTGCGCGCAGGTGTTGGAGGCGTTGCCTACACGCCAAATTCCACGGTCGAGGCCCTTAAGTCGTATCCCTTTTAAGTTGGCCAGGTATCGCAACCCGGAAGAGAGTGGAGAATTATGAAGCGCAAACAACAAATCGGATTCACGCTGATCGAAACAATGGCCTCGCTGGCCGTGCTGGTCGGGGTCTCAGCAATCGTCATGACCGGTATGAACCGGATGATGACCACCCAAGGCACCATCTCGAACCGCACCGAGATGCACACGAGTGTTCGCAGTGCGACGGAATTGCTCGAGCAGGAGATCGGCCAGGCAGGGCGAATCTCGCTCGCGCCTGCTGGCGCCAATGTGACTTTAGCTGCTGGCGTGGCGGTAGGAGCCGCCGTCCCCTTCACACTTCTTCCAGTTAACGCAAAGGTTTTCCCCGGTGAGCAACTGGTTGTCGATTCGGGAAACAATCAGGAGACAGTTACGGTCACGGGAACAGTCGCCGCACCCACGGCTGCGTTTACCATCATCCATGCCGCCAACGTGCCGGTTACCGTTCTCGGCGGGTTTGCTTCTGGCGTCGTGCCTCCCACTGCAGCTCCCGCGAATTATGCCAATGGCTCGACCGGAACAGTGCTGAAGCTTTACGGGGACATCAACGGGGACGGCAACATGGTTTATGTCGAGTATACCTGCCAGCAGGGAACAGCCGCCAACCCTGGATTTCTCTACCGCAACCAGATGGCGTTTGACGCTGCCGCAAAGCCCGCGGTAGACAACTCGAAGATTCTTCTCAACAACGTCCTGGCGAATCCCAACGACCCAAACAACAATCCGGTCCCGTGTTTCTCCTACCAGGTGCTCCCAGCTGGGCCTGACTACTACGTCGTGGACGTAGCGGTGACGTTGACCGAGCAAACGCAAAGCCCTGATCCCCAGACGCAACAATTCCAGAATGAAACCAAGGCGCTGCTCAACGTCTCCCCGCGCAACGTCTTTTACACCTATCAATTGGCCGGATTGAGTCTCACCAGCCGCGTGCAGCCTATGCCTGCCTCGGTTACGAATCTTTTGCCGTAAGGATTATAAGGAGTGATTGCAATGTTCACAAAACGATCTAACCAAAAGGGCTCTGCACTTATCTTTGCCCTCATTCTTGTGCTGGTGCTCTCTGTGATGGGCGCTTCCCTGGCGTTCCTCTCGCAATCCGAGACCTGGGGCGGCATGAACTACCGCCTTATGACTCAAACCCGCTACGGAGCTGAGGCCGGCGTCAATGCCGCAGCTAATTACATCATGTTCCAGTACACCTTGCCGGGCAATGGCGGTGCGGACCCCATTGCCGCCTATACCTACCAAGGTGTAAGTCCGGTCACTGTCGGCGGTAATCCCGTCTTCCTGTCCTCCCTCCACGGGGTGGCATCCAACTATCCGGTTGCGGCCGTCCAGACCGGTTTTAACGCCGCTTCAAACAACACGCTTTCATCTGGCAACAACAACGTGACCTACTCCGCCTCGGCGGAGCTGATGTCCATGCGGACGGTCATACAGTGCGGAAACGCGCAGCCCCTCACCTCACAAGTCTGGAAAATTACCTCCCACGGCGATATCGCGGGCATCCGGAACTCGGAAGCGGAAGTCACTGCTCTCCTCGAAACTCAAGTTGTGCCTTGCTATAACTATGCGGCGTTTGCTACCAGTAATGGATGCGGCGCCATCAACTGGTCGGGCGGAGGGCCGATCGGCAGCTACGATTCCGGCAACGTTGCAGCAGGGACGCAGAACTTTGATGGCAACCTCGGCTCCAACGGAAACATCAACACCGCTCCCCACACAACCATTAACGGAACTTTCTCCAGTCCGGATAACGGAGTGGGCCCTTGCAGCGCCGGCGACGCTTTGACGGGTAATGCCAATCAAGTGACAGGTTGCGAGACTGCCGCTCAATTGGCCTCCAACTCGTGCAACCCCAGCCCCATCATTCATATGGCTCAGCCAGTGAGCTATCCTCTGCCGCAAACGGCTTATCCTCCTGCGGTCACATTCCCGGCCGGATTCGCTGCTTTGCCCACAACCTCTAACGGCAACATTTCGCCTGGGAACTATGGAGACATCAGCTTGAATGGTCACGATACTCTTACCTTGCTTCCTCAAGTGGACCCCGTGACCCATGTTTGCTCAAGCGGTGTTTATTACATAAATACGCTATCGGAAAGCGGTCACAATACGAGCGTTAACATTGGCCCTTGCCCCCCGGGCAGCATCGGCGCAGGGACATACCAGCCGCTCATCATTAACCTCGTCGGCGTAGATTCCAGTGGTAACGCTCTGCCTGCTGGGTCAAACGTGCTTTCCCTTTCTGGAAACAGCATCATCAACCCCACATTGGACCCGCGGCTCTTCCAGGTTCAATACTCCGGCGCGGGTAACGTCACCGTCACCGGCAATTCGCAGTCAGGCGGATTAGTCTATGCCCCGAACGCCGCCGTCACCCTCAGCGGCGCCAACTCAGCCTGGTACGGAGCGCTTATTGGCAAGACGGTCCTGATGAACGGCAACGGCGCTGCTGTCTGGTACGATCGCAGACTGGCCACCGACCTCTTCACCGTCGGCAACTGGACGCTGGATTCCTTCACCTGGAGCAAGTTCTAGCGTTCTGACTGATGGTCTTGAATGACTCACGAAGCGGGCACATCGTTAAACGATGTGCCCGCTCTCTCTTTTCGCTCCCAAAAAACTCCACGCGGATCAGCTCGCCCCTAATTCCTCCTCTAAAAAATCCTTCCTTGTCTTGACACTCTTCCACAGTAAGTGTTAACTCCCCCGTGCGGCACCGTATAACGCACCGAGGAGGCTCACTCCCATGAAGCAGGTGATCGCCGGCTTGGGGCTCGCGGCGGCACTGTTCTTTTCGCCGGGGCGCATTCGCGCGCAGGACGCTTCCCACAAACTCACGGCGATGGACGAATTTCAATTGCAGGCGGCCACCGATCCGCAGATTTCTCCGGACGGCAAGAAGATCGTCTATGTGCGGCGCTTCGCGGATCCCATGACGGACCGCCGCTATTCGAACCTCTGGATCATCAACGCGGACGGCGCCGAACACCGCCCGCTGACCACCGGAAATCGCAATGACAGTTCGCCGCGTTGGTCGCCGGATGGCACGCGCGTCGCCTATCTCTCTGAAGTGGAGGAAAAGGCGCAGATATTTGTCCGCTGGATGGATACGGGCCAAACAGCGCGCATCACCAATCTCGCGCAAGCGCCGGAAGCGATTGTCTGGTCGCCCGACGGAAGAATGATTTCCTATTCGGCGCTGGTTTTGGGTAAAGGGCCGCATCTCGCCGACCTCCCCGCGCCTCCTGCCGGTGCCAAGTGGGCGGAGCCCGCCGCGGCCTACGACCGCTTGGTTTATCGCTTCAACGGCGCTGGCTATTTGAAGCCGGGATTCAAACAGATTTTTGTGGTGCCCGCGGATGGCGGAGCGCCGCGGCAAGTTACCGACGGCAACTTCCCGAACGGTGGTGAAGAATTCGGCGGACTCCGCCGCGCCTCTTGGACGCCGGACGGCAAATACCTGATCGTCTCGGTGAATCGCCACCCGGAATCCGACCACGAATATTTGGATGATGAGGTGTACGAATTTAGCGTCGCGGACGGTTCCGTGCGCGCCCTTACGAACCGCAAAGGCCCCGACAATTCCCCCGCCGTTTCGCCCAACGGAAAGTGGATTGCCTACACCGGCTTCGACGACCGCTACCAGGGCCACCAGACCACCAAGCTTTACTTGATGAACCGCGATGGCAGCGGCTCGCGTTCCCTTTCGGACAAGCTCGACCGCGACATTCAATCTCCGGAATGGGCGCCAGATAACAGCGGAGTCTACGTTCAATATGACGATCAGGGCGATACGAAAATCGGGTTCTGCACGCCCGATGGCAATTGCAAAAAAATCGCCGACCACGTCGCTAGCTCAACAAGTGCCGGCGGCGAAGGCTCCTTCTCGGTCTCGCGCACCGGCGTCATTGCGTACACCTATGGTCTCCCCGACGTCCCCGGCGACATCGCCCTCAATGATCGCGGCGCGATGAAAGTGCTCACTTCGGTGAACCAGGAGCTCTTCGCGCAGAAGAAACTCGGTCACGTCGAGGAGATCTGGTACGAATCTTCGAAGGACAAGCGCAAAATTCAGGGCTGGATCATGCAGCCGCCCGATTTTGATCCTGCAAAGAAATACCCTCTCATTCTCCAAATTCACGGCGGCCCCTTTTCCGATTATGGCGACCGCTTCGATTTCGAGAAGCAGGTTTGGGCCGCCATGGGCTATGTGGTGCTCTACACGAATCCGCGCGGCAGCACCAGCTACGGCGAGGAATTCGCGAATCTCATCCATCACGCCTACCCCGGCGACGACTTCTACGATATGGACAGCGGCGTGGACGCGGTCATCGCCAAAGGCTACATCGACGCCAACAATCTCTTCGTGACCGGCGGCAGCGGTGGCGGCGTGCTCACCTGCTGGACCATCGAGCACACCGATCGCTACCGCGCCGCAGCGCCACTTTATCCAGTCATCAACTGGTACAGCTTCGCGCTCACTTCGGACATTCCCTTCATCACCAAATATTGGTTCCCCGGCAATCCGTGGGACAATTCCGACCACTACATGCAGCGTTCGCTGACGAACCTGGTCAGCAAGGTGAAAACGCCGTCGCTGATAATGACCGGCGAGGCGGACTACCGCACGCCGCTCTCGGAGGCCGAGCAATTCTATACCGCCCTTAAATTGCTCAATGTCGAGGCGGTTTTGGTGCGGGTTCCCGAGGAACCCCACGGGATCAGCCGGCGTCCGAGCCACCACATCATGAAGATGCTCTATGTGGCGGGCTGGTTCGATCAGCACAAGTCGAAGATGTAACCGGCTCTGGCGCGTTTATCTTGGGTTTATCTTGCTCGCTATATAGGTATTACTCCAGGCTCACACAAAGGCTAAAAAATCAAAGGGAGAGAACATCATGCGTAAACGTTTCACCTTTCTTACCATTCTTGGTTCACTCGCGGTGGCCATAATTTTCTCCGCAGTGGCGCTTTCCCGCGCCGGAGTTCCCGCGCCGGGACCATCCGGCTATCACGTCATCAAAACCGTCTCCGTGCCCGGCGACGAAGGCTGGGATTATCTTCTCGTCGACAGCGATTCGCGCCGCGTTTACATTTCTCACGGTTCGCACACCGTAGTCATGAACGCGGACACCTACGCCATCGAAGGCGACATTCCCGACACCCAAGGCGTGCACGGCATCGCGCTAGCTCCTGATCTCGGCCGCGGCTTCACCAGCAACGGCCGCGCCAACACCGTCACCATTTTCGATCTCAAGACTTTGAAAACCATCGGCACCGCAAAGACCGACGCCAATCCCGACGCCATCATTTACGACCCCGCCAGCAAGCGCGTCTTCACCTGCAACGGTCGCGGCAAGAACGCCACCGCCATTAACGCCGCCGACGGTTCCGTCGTCGGTGCGATTCCTCTCGGCGGGAAGCCTGAATTCGCGGTCGTCGACGGCAAGGGCAGCGTCTGGGTCAACGACGAAGACACCTCGGACCTCCATCACCTCGACACGCAAAGTCTCAAAGAGCTCCACAAGTGGCCGCTAGCCCCGTGCAAATCTCCTTCCGGCCTCACCGGTGATCTCAAGACCCGTCGCCTCCTCGTCACTTGTGACGATAAGGTATCCGCCGTCGTTGACGCCGACTCGGGAAAAGTAGTCGCTACCCCGGCCATTTGCGATGGTCCCGATGCCGGTGTTTTTGATCCTTCCTCCAACACCTTCTTTGTTTCCTGCGGCGACGGCAACCTCACCGTGATCCATGAAGACTCCGCCGACAAATACACTGTCGTCGAAAACGTCCCCACAAAGAAAAGCGCCCGCACCTTGGGCCTCGACCTGAAAACCCATAAAATCTTTCTGCCCGTCGCCGAATTCGATCCCCCGGCTCCCGGCGAGCGCCGCGGCAAGATGAAGCCCGGCTCCTTCGCCATCCTCGTCGTCGGCAAGTAGTGTTGTAGGGCCCATTTTTTTGCCCCGCGAAAGCGCAGACCCGGGTGGGCCTCTGTTGTAGTGGCCGGTCTTCAGACCGGTTACTCGTCTTCTACCGTCGTAGGGGCGCAGCATGGCGCGCCCAGCTTGGCGACCTTGGCGCAATCGCGGCTCTTGATTGGCCCGGGAACGTCAATGTGGGAGAAGGCTCGTGATGATTCCCAGTCTCTAAAAACAAAAAGAGTCCCGGCGATATCGCTGGGACTCTTTATTTAAAAAAAATAGAATTAGCGAACTACGCCGACGTTGTGCACACCCGCCGCCAGCGAAACGCCCGTTCCTGCTGTTTGCGGCACCCACCACATCTTCCGGATCCAGCCGTGACGGCTCACCATCATGCGCCGGCCCAGAAAATCCATGATCGCCGGGCTGACCTGCGTGGCCGCGTAAAGAACGCCCGAATGCGCGAATGGCCGAAGAAGCGGATTCGCTTCCACGCCGTAATTCCCGGAAAGCGCCCGCCGCGTTGACCACGCATCAAACGCCGCGGCTCCGTGGCTTGCGGCCGCCAACCCATACCAGATTTTCCTCTGCCGTTGCGTTTCGTACGTGTTCTTGAGTGGCGACTTGAGCAGGAGCGCAGGTTCCGCCGCTGAGCGCGGCGCAATGGCTCCGGCCGCCGACAGCATATTGGACGCGGACAACACCGTCGGGTTCGCAGGCGCGACAGCATTCAGCGCGGGCGAATCGTTCGCATCCGTGTCTGTCTTTGGCTCGGGCGCTGAGGGAAGCGTTCGTGAATCGGAAGAATCCTTGGATTGCTCGCTAACCGCCGCCGCTTTGTCCGAAACAGTGTTGAACGCCCCCGCGGTTTGAAAGAGAGGAAAGAGTAGAAGGATTGTCGCAAGCATTGTCGTGCACCCCACTCGTTGCGAGCCTTGCGGCCGGGCTCCTGCTCGCAACTGTACGGAGTATACTGCCCTTTAGGCCAGGATGCACTGGCCATTTGGTCACATTCTCGCTAGTACTCTCCGGGGGACACTTGGTTTGCCCTTTGCGTGGAACTGGCGTACTAGTTCCGTTCACGCGAGCGAAATCCCTGAATCCAATCAATTCCCGGCCCGCCACTGGCAACTACAACCATGCCTCCTTGCCAAAGCTGCTATAATCCCCGGCGTTGACCCCGGTAATTGAGGTCACATTTCTCCATGGCGGCGTACGAATCTTCCTCAGCCAAGCGAGCCCCCATCCCTCAGCGGGGCCCGCAGGCGCCTCGATTCATCGTCATCGAAGGGCCGCTCCGCGTCGGAAAAACCACCCTCGCCAAAATCCTTGCCGAACGCCTGCACGCCCGGCGCATTTTCGATTGCGAAGACAACCCTTTTCTCGCTGATTTTTACGCCGAAAAATCCGGCGCCGCGTTCCGCGCCCAAATGTACTTTTTGATGGAACGCCAGAAACGTGTCCGCGAAGCCCTCGCCGTCGAAGCTCCCGGCCCCCTGCTCTCCGATTTCTTGATGGAGAAAGACCGTATCTTCGCCAACCTCAATCTCGATGACGAAGAGCTGAAACTCTACGAGCGCTATTACGAAGCCATGACCTCGGACATTCCCCCGCCCGATTTGGTTATCTATCTCCAGGCCAAGCCGGAAGTGCTTCGTGCGCGCATCGCGAAAAAAGCTTCGCGCGAAGAGACGCGCATCTCCCTCGAATACATCGAGGAAGTGGCTCGCGCCTATGAGCATTTCTTTTTCCGCTACGCCGCCTCGGATCTGCTGGTCATCAACACTTCGGAAATCGATTTCGTCGAGCGCAGCGAGGATCTCCAGCAGCTTCTTCGGCGGCTGCAGGATCCCGTCAAGGGCACGCAATACTTCCTTCCCCTCGGCGCCTCCGAATAAGCAAACGCTCCATTCTCACATCTACTTCGGTACCACCTCGCGCGCCAAATGACTTGCGATCACTTCGCGGACATCATTTAGCCTCTTTGCAGATTCCAGCGCTGCCTCCCGCGACCCAAAGTGCTTGCTCACGATGGTCGCCCCTTTGGCCGCCAATTGGTCCATCGCGGCATAATTTGGATAGGTGACTGATACTGCGACGTCCCAGTCGCCCGGATGATCTGTGACCGGATTCGTAAATACTTTGTATTCCGAGATCAAGCCCGCTTTCCTCAACTCTTCAAAGATGGGCTTCGTGTTCTCCCGAAAGTCCTTCCAGAACGCGTCTCCTTGTCCTGACTTGACGTGGTAATAGGTCACGCGCCAAACAGGTCCAGGGTCGAAGTTGGGATTTTGCGCAAATGCAGGGAACGCGGTGAGCAAAGTAGCCACAAGTATCGTGGTCAGTAGAACCTTCCTCATGGTGCCTCCTCAAATTTTCTGACGGATCGAATTGGACCCGGGTCGGGTCCCCCAGTGGGTAGGCCGCGAATCTACCACTCCTCTTCTTCCTCCGTCAACGAAGGGGCTGTGCCCTTTGCTTCCCTTTGTCATCCCGACCGCAGCGGCCATTTTTTCCTCCGCTCGCAAACGCGAGCGCTGGCCGCGGAGTGGAGGGATCGCGGCTACACTGTCACCCTTCTGGGTCGATGGGAACTCTGCCCAAACCCATCCCTTGCTTCGTTCCTGCGTGACAACTGCGATTTGCTCGTGCCAGAATCCGCAATCATGGCCCTGAGGCATGCATGACGAGTCCCATAGAACCCGAGGGCTGGGGCTACGACAAGCTCTACAAAGAGTTTGATTCGCCCTTGATGCAGAAGCTCCGGCGCGAAGCCTACGGAGAAGACGTCGGCCAACACTCGTGGGTCACCTCCGAGGAACTTCAAGAGAGCATTCCCTGGCTTAAGCTTTCACGCGCCAGCCGTCTCCTCGATCTCGGTTGTGGTCCCGGTGGGCCGCTGACCTTCATCGTAGGGCTAATCGGGTGTCACGGCAGCGGCGCGGACGTGAGCGCGAAAGCCCTCGTTGCGGGGCGCGCTCGGGTCGCCTCGCTTCGACTAGACGGGCTCGTTACGCTCCTCGAAGCCGACTTGAATGAGCCGATACCTTTCGCAAGCGGCTCGTTCGATGCGGTAGTGTCCCTGGACGCAGTTCTTCATCTTCGCGACCGTCTGTCGGTGTTCCGGGAAGTTGCCCGCGTCCTGCTTCCCGCGGGAAGATTCCTGTTCACCGACGCAGGAGTTATTACCGGCTCGGTTTCCGATGAAGAAATCCGATCGAGGGCCGCTCACGGCTACACGCAATTTGCTCCCCCAGGTTTCAACGAACGCATGCTTGAGCTTGCCGGGTTTCGGGTCGTTGATCGCAACGACCGGACCGCAAGCTTGCTGAGAACAGCCACGGGACGACTCGCTGCCAGGCTGAGCCATCGACAGGAACTTGAACAACTTGAGGGTGGTAGCTACTTTGAGCGACAGCAGCGGTATCTCGAAACCGTGGTAGCGCTCTCGCAAAGAGGCGCACTCTCAAGAATCTCGTATCTCGCTGAATCTCGCGCGGCATAAACGCACCGCAGCGGCCGCTGCTCAACTCCCTCCTCTCTCGCACTTACCTGTGTAGGGGCACGATAAATCGTGCCCGCTGCCAGCAGAATCTGTGCATCTTTTTTGGCGGGTGACGCACACATAAAACCTATGGCCGAAACATCAGCCGCTAAGACGATCTGGCGTGGCCTGTCGCTGCCATTTTGCGTCTTGAATGCAAGAGCGGGTGGCCTTTAACTTCGGCCACCCGCTCTTGCTACTTGTCTTCGGTTTAACTCTCTTAGCGAGCGCCAGCCCCAGTCGCCGCCATCGCATGCGTCCCCATTACATGCGTGTCCACATTCACCTTTATCTGCTTCGGCTTCGCTTCCTCGCGCTTCGGTATGCTCAACGTCAGCACGCCATTCTGATAATCGGCCTTGATTGCGTCCGATTTCACGGATGTCGCCAGCGAGAAGCTCCGGCTGAACGAGCCATAGGCGCGTTCGATGCGCAAATAGTTATCCTCGTTCACCTTCTTGTCAAACTTGCGTTCGCCACGGATCGTGAGGACATTGTTCTCCACACGGATGTCCAGATCCTGCGGATTCACTTCCGGCAGGTCCGCCTTAACAATCAACTCATTCTCGGACTCGAAGATGTCGACGGCCGGGGCCCAAGGGGTCAAGTTCGACTCCTCGCCCGCACGTCCCACCACGTCGCCAAACACGCGATTGATCTGTTCCTGCAGGGTCGCAGCCCCGTGGAAAGGTAGTTCAAAGCGATTCATTGATCTCATGTATTACCTCCATTTGAATGATTAGAACACTATAATAAAGTATGCGCGGCTTGATGTAAAGGTTTATTACGTTAATTATATAATAAATATAAAGTGCGCGCTGACAGTACTTTACGCTGGTCAGTGGAATAGCTTTAGGGCTATATCCCCTGCCATACCCGCGTCGATCCACTGCGCACCCGGTCATCGTGTCCATTCGGCTATTCGCCCTCATTGGAAATGAGCAGAGGTCCTTCCTGGGATTTCTGGTTAACAATAAGACCCCCACCCCCGCCATTTTCTGGATGTGTGGCAAACAAAGGACTTTAAGTACCCGTGTTTTTGGAAGTGTGGTAAACAAAAGAGTTACGAGTGCATTTTTTGAATCAGGATTATTTACTTGACTAAAGTAAGGATGCACGAGTACGCTTCCACGCATCCCGTGCCAAAGGTGCGGATGCGAAAGTGTGCGTGTATGACGATTGGAATAGGCTTGGTCTGTAGTGGTGGCAAAAACATTCTATTGGCCGCAGACACCCGCGCAAGCTACGGAGTAGTCACCAGCAATGACCAGACGGCAAAGCTATATGATTTGCCGTCCAATTATTGCGCCGCCGTCGCTGGAACGCTCAATCAATGCGCCGATGTTGTTGCTGAGCTTTATCATCGAATGTCTCAGGTGACGGAGCCGGAGATAGCTCCAGAGCTAACTCGCAGGTGCGTCTTAGAAAGTTATGACCAAGTTTTTAAGCCAATGGCGGACGAGGCCCTACGCAATGGCCCGCGAATCACGCTGGATGAATATAAGCACGACAAAAAGCTATCGCCGCCAATCCGGCGACATGCCCGTGAAGTGCTAAATAAAATCGAAATAGACGTTGATTTGATCGTTGGCGGTTTCTACAAAGGCCAACCCGTGCAATTCGTTGCCGAGGGTGGAACGTTCGTAGGTATCAGGTCGGAAGTAACACCAGGGAATGCCGTCATTGGTACGGGAAGCATTGCGGCCCTAAATTGGCTGAATTATCGCAAGCAGAATGTTCATTTCGGTTTGGCTCATTCCTTATTGCATTTGACTGAAGCTAAGCAATTCGCTGAAACGGAACACACCGTAGGTTCTTCTAGGGGAGCTATTCTTTTGTGGTCTGGGGCTTACAAAGCTTTGGATTGGTCGGACGAAGTCCAAGCTCTTACTCAGGGATGGTGGAATAGATACGGTTTACCTCTAAGCGATGGCTTGGAAAATGAAACACACAATGAATCAATCCGAAAGATGTTCGGCGTTCCTACGCCGTGAGCTTTTCAAACGTGAGCACAGGTGCCGTGATCATATGACGCAGGGTGTCAAGAAACAAATCGGAGTTCTTCCGGCGATTGAAACGGAAGGTCATTTCTTCGAGATAGGCTGCAAGATGCTTGGCGCTGAGTCTGTGCCACGTTCCCATGATGCCGCGCTTGAGAAGGGAGAAAGCGGATTCTACCGTATTTGTATGAACGTCTCCGATGGCATACACACCTTTGCTGTGAACAATCGTCTTGTGGTTCTTGACACCTGCTTTCTTCATGGCTACAGGATGCGAGGAGAAATCATCGGTAATCATTACCTCGACATCTTCGCTGATATTTTCGCGGATGAATTTTGCCAGCGTCCCGGCCTTTGCATCTTGGGCGTGAAAGAATCGGAGATCGCCATTGCGCTTACGGATTCCTACCACCACTTCTTTGTTTTCGACGCGGTAGATGCGGCCTTTTCCTTTATTGACTCCGCCGACATATGTTTCGTCCATTTCAACTGTGCCGTCGAGCATCGGCTTGTCGGTATGTGCCATTGCGTGCCGGATGCGATGGCAGAGATACCATGCCGTCTTGTAACTCATTCCGACTGTGCGCTGAATCTGGCAGGCCGACATTCCCTTTTTCGCTTCGCAGAGCAGGTGTGTCGTGAGAAACCACTTGGCGAGTGGCAGGTGCGAATCGTTGAACACCGTGCCGGAAGTGACGGAGAACTGATAATCGCAGTCTTTGCAGTAGAAGAGTTGCTTTTCGGTGCCGAGCTTGACCACGGGGCCTTTGCAGCGCAAACAGCGCGAGCCTTCGGGGAAGCGCAGACGAACAAGAAGTTCCCGGCACTTATCTTCGGTGCCGAACAGGGTGTTTATATCAACTAGATTCATAGGGAGGCTCCATTGGACGAAGGACGGAAGAAGCTATTGGAGAAAGTTCCGACGCGCAAATTACTCGCTTCCATCAAAAAGGATATGCGGAAGATGCTCAGAGCTACCGCGTCAGCCGCTAAACCTAAGAAGAAGTGAGGGTTGCTGTCCACGAAGAAATTAGATCATGAAGCCTAACTTTAGTCAAGTAAATAATCCTGTTTTGAATGTGTGGCAAATAAAGGAGTTAGAGGTTTGAAGTTAAAAGTTGGAGGGAAAAAATTCAGGCCCGCCTCCTCGTAGTTTTTGTGGCGATTGGATTTGATGGTGGCGGGAAGGTCGTGCCGTGCGAAACAGTCCGGCGTTGCCGGAGCGGCCACTTGCTGAAAGCGCTGCCCTCGCGGTGGCTGCTCGGGGCAAGTGGGGTAAAGGAGTGAAGAGAAATAAATGGAATGGGGCTCCGGGGGACGGCCCGATGGCGTCCGGTCAGCGGAAATCGATGGGTGGCTGAGAACCACGAGGCATGTTAGCATATACATTACGTACCGTCAAGTATGTACTTACATGTCATTCGAATGGATAGTGGAAAAGAGAGGAAAAGAGTTCGAACGTGCGACTCTTCTAAGCAACCAGAGAATAGTGGATAATGAGCCGCGCCAATGCACGTAGTCGGCCCAACATTCATTTGCAAGAAAGACTGAGCAAAATGGTTAGCGTTTCGCTGGAGTTAGATATACTTGCTCCGCGTAATTTGAATTCTTGATGGCTACAGCTACCCAACAGAAAGCTCTTGGGGCCTTCTACACTGCCGACCCAATTGCGCGATTTTTGGTGAATTGGGCCGTGCGCAGAGCCGACGATACAGTGCTCGATCCAAGTTGTGGGGATGGTGTATTTCTCTCTGCCGCTGCCGGTCGTATAAACTACCTTGGTAACCGCTTTCCACGAACTTGGGGCGTAGACATCGACTCGGTGGCGCTGCAATCCGCTCGCCTTCGGTCATCGGAATTCGATCTCATTCAGAAAGATTTCTTCTCAATTAGGGCCGGAGACATTCCGCCGGTAACTGCCGTAGTCGGGAATCCGCCCTTTATTCGGTACCAAACCTTTACAGGCGAACAACGAGCGGATGCTCTCCGATGCGCTCTGGAATTGGGCGTAAAACTTCCACAGCTCTCCTCTTCGTGGGCACCTTTTCTTGTGCACGCGACAGCTTTTATCCAGTTAGGTGGAAGGCTGGGAATGGTTGCACCCGCGGAACTTGTACATGCTCAATATGCTCGGGAGGTACTCCGGTTTTTGCTCCGAAAGTTCAAACGAATTAACGTGCGGATGTTTCAAAAGAAAATGTTCGCCGAACTCAGCGAAGACACAGTTTTGCTTCTGTGTGAAAACTTCGGAGAGCGCTGCGATTGGTTCTCAGTCACACCCGCGACGAGTATTGAGGATGCCGAAACGGACGACAAGTGTCCAATTCCTGTGGATATAGAGGCGGTTAAATGCGGGAGACACCGCCTTACTAGGTACTTGTTACCCCATAAGGCGCGCCATCTCTATGAAAGCATGACAGCACAACGAGGTGTGTTGAGGCTGGGTGACGCAGCCGATGTTGGAATCGGCTATGTGACGGGTTGTAATGACTATTTCCACCTAAGCATTAACCAAGCGAGGTCCTGGCGAATTCCTTCCCGTTATCTGGAACCTGCTGTGCTTTCCTTGGGAGACTTTCATGGAACGGTCCTTCGTCGCTCAGATTGGACACGGCTTGTCGAGAACGGCAGCAAAACTTACCTATTGCACGTCCCTCCGTCGAAGACCCGGGACCTAGCTAGGGGACTGTCGGAATATCTTCAGCATGGGAAAGCTCGGCGTGTCCATGGGCATTTCAAATGTCGTGTGCGAGATACATGGTACTCCGTTCCGCACGTGAGGGTTGGAGATGCTTTCCTATCCTACATGTCAGGTTCCTCCCCGAAGCTCGTTGCAAACGGAGCGAGATTTGTTGCTCCAAATACGTTGCATATCGTTCGCTTCGCATTGGGCTGGCAATGGAAGCCATTTGTTGCAGGGTGGTATTCATCGTTTACGAGGCTCAGTTGTGAGCTGGAGGGCCACCCCTTGGGTGGAGGCATGTTAAAACTCGAGCCCTCGGAAGCAGAAAGCGTCTTAGTTGCCCTCCCCTTCCCGAGAGATTCTGCAAGGTTAGTCTACGAATTGGATTGCCTCCTGCGCGGAAAAGACTTCTCAGCCGCTATGGATCTCGCTGATCGCTCGGTGCTTCGTTGCAGATTCGGCCTTAGCAATTCCGAATGCGTGACACTTCGAGATGCCGCGAGGCAAATGGAAACTTGGCGGATGCACAAGTGAGCCGGACCTCTGATATTCCCACGCTGAGCAACGGTTTGGTGGAGCTCTGTCGGATCATCGGAACTCAATCCGGCGAGCATATAAAGCCAATCCACAGGTACTGCGCTGCAAGACTGGTGCTGGAAGGTGGCATTCCTCCAGAGTGGGTCAGCCCGAGGCCGCCGCTCTTTAGTCAGCGTAAGAACAATGCGATCTATAAACTCGGATATTCGCAAGGCGCTGCCGACGCGGGTGAAAGGCGTGTTTTAGGCGGTATCAAGTATAAGAACGTGGATGTTACAGCGGTTGTTAATGGTCTGGGACCAGCGATGGGAATCTCAGCGAAGAGTACGGGCAATGCATTCAGAAACTTGAGCAATAGAATGGAAGAGGCCCTCGGTGAATGCACCAACGTCCATTTAATGTATCCGGGTTTCGTCTTCGGCTTTCTTCACCTCATCAAGTTCAGCAAGGAGTCGGAGGTAGGCAACCCACAGGACGCTTCATTCGGCGAAGATGACCTGCCTCTAGCCTCGATCGTTCGATACCACGAAGTTTTGGTTGCCCTCTCAGGCCGAAACACCATAACCGAACCCGGTATGAGGTACGAATCGGTGGCACTCCTCGTTTATAGGTGCCAAGGTAAGCGCACCGAAATCTGGCAGAATTACCCTCCCCCTGAAAGCCCAGTTCATTTTTCGCGCTTTTTCCAGCGTCTTTACAACCTCTATGATCTGCGGTTCGCGTATCCAGATCCTGACGGACCGAATATCCGCAAGGAATGGCACCTGCAAGGAGCTTCCATTGCGAATAAATTCGACTCGAACCTATCATTCCCGTGGGAACCCCGACTCGCGTCCGAATAGACTCCAGAGCAGAGTACGTAGGACACCTGAACAAGATAGGGCGGATAGTGAAAAGCCGAGCGAATTCGTGAGGTGTTTCCCGGCTTGTCGGCAATGGAACCTACCCCTCAGGGCCGGGCGTGAGGGGAGAAGAAGCCGATGGGGAGGTCGCGGGAGGTGCGCAGACCCGCGGCGGCATCCAGGATTACGGGGATGGTGTTCACCACGACCGAGGCGGTGGCGATGTCGCCGTGCGAGCCGCCGGGAATGGTCAGGCTGATGTTCGGGTGGCCGGTGAGCGTAATGGTGTCGGCAGGATCCTTTGCGCCCACGTACATTTGCAGCTCGAGGTACACCAGTTCCTTGCCGTCCTTGGAGATGCCGCGGGCAATCTGGTGCACGCCGGCGGCCTGGCCCGGCTCGACGGCGAGATATTCGGTTTGCACGCGCTCGGCGGCAATTTTCGGCTCGATGGTTTCGGTGATCTGGTCGACCGGGAGATTCAGGCTGTCCGCGACCATGGCCACTGATTCCGGCAGACCCACGTGCTTGATGACGCCGGCTTTTACCTGCGCGCGAAATTCCTCGACGCTCATGCCCGCGCCGATTTTTTTCTGCAACGGCAGCCTCCGCTTCGAGGCATCCACGATGCGCAGCGCTCTGGCGTGCTCGATGCGCTGCGAAACCGCGGCCAGCGTCACGACAAGTTTGTCCATCACGAAGCCGGGATTCACGCCCGTGCCCACCAGCGCCACTCCCCAGTCCTTCGCCGCGGAATCGAGCTTCGCGGCAAGCTCCGGATGCGTGCGGAAGGGATACGAAAGCTCTTCGCAGGTGGAAACGATGCAGGATTCCGCTTCCAGGCAGGCGAGCAACTGGTCCATCACTTTGGGTAGCGAGGAAGAAGTGGAATGGATGACCACGTCGGCGGCTTGCTCGAGGATTTCCTTGGGTTCGGCGGAAATTTTCACGCCCCAGGGCGCGTCGGATGCGCCTACGACTTCGCCGAGGTCGCGCCCCGCCTTGGCGGGGTCGCTGTCGATGGCACCGATGATTTCGATGGCCTGCTTTTCGCGCATCAGCCGCGCGATGGAAGCGCCGATGGGGCCGACACCATACTGGATGGCGCGTATCTTCTTTTTCACGGCGATCTCCGTCAGCTCCTGCAGCGCAGGTCACTCACTGCGTATTTGCCCGGAAAAGGAAACGTCTAGGATAGAAGAATTTGCGAGGGCATTCAACGCCATACGGAAAAACAAGAAAAAAAAGAACCGGTTTGAAAACCGGCCACTACAACGACGAAGAGCCGGGTTGGGGGCCCATGGGAAGGATTGTTGCCGGGGCGCAGGTTGCGCCGCATAATGTGTCGAGCCGAGTTCGGCAACCGGAGGAGGCCGTGTCATGCCCGCAAAAAAACTGAACAGCGCCGAAATGCAAGCCCTGATGGCCAAAGCAAAAGGCTGGAGCGTGGTGAACGGCAAGCTGCACCGCGCCTTCGAGTGCAAGGATTTCGTCACCGCGTTCGGGAACATGACGCGCGTCGCGCTGGTGGCCGAAGCGATGAACCACCATCCGGAATGGTTCAACGTGTGGAATAAAGTGGTGATCGACCTGACGACGCACAGCGCCGGCGGCATCAGCGACTACGATTTCACGCTGGCGGAGAAAATCAACGCGATTTTCGGCGACTGAGTTGGGGCGATTGGGCTGGCTTGAAACTTTTCGCGGCAAATCGTAAATGATCGGCGCCCACCACACTCCGGCAGCCTTGCGCGGGCGGCTCGTAATTGCACTGCGCTGGCTGGCCGGATTGCTCGTGCTGGGGCTGCTGCTGCATTTTCTGCCGCTCGCGCCGCTGCGCGCGGCCCTGGTACGAGTTCCGCCGAGACGCTTCCTGGTGATCCTGATCGGCTACCTGTTCGCCCACTGCATCGGCGTAGCGAAGTGGCGCATGGTGGTGAACTCCGCGGGCGCGGAATTGGATCTGGCCACCAGCGCGCAGTGTTATGCGGGCGGCCTCTTCGGCACGTTGTTTCTGCCGTCGATTATAGGCGGCGACGTGGTGCGCCTCGCGGTGGGACTGCGACGCAGCCCGCGTCCGGCGGCCGTTTTGACGGGAAACGTTGCCGACCGCTTCATCGATGTGGCAGCGCAGGCGGCGTTGGTCTTGGCGGGACTCGTTTTGCTGCCGGGGTCGCTGCCCGCGCAATTGCAGATTCCGCAGCGTGGAATTCTGCTGTTTGCCGGCGCGGGATTTTTTCTGCTGGTCGCGATCGCCATCGTTTCGCAGCGGCGGATTCTCGGCGGGCGCTCGTTTCATTTTCGCCGGCGGCTGGCGCATTTAAGCCATGCGTTGCGCGCTGTTTCGAGGCGTCCGCACATTTTGATTTTTGGCTGGATGCTGGGAGTCTGCATTCAATTTTCGTTTTTGGTCTTGACGGCGCTGCTGGCGGTTTCCTGCGGGCTGTTGCTGCCGCTGCGCGTGTGGCTCTTCGCGTGGCCGCTGGCGAAACTGGCGGCGGTGCTGCCGCTCACGCAAGGCGGAATCGGCGTGCGGGAAGCGGCGCTGGTGGCGCTGCTGGCGCCGTTTGGAGCGCCCGGGCCGGTCGTGCTTGCCGCCGGGCTGGTTTGGGAAGGCGTGATTATTGCAGGCGGATTGATCGCGGGCGCCGTGGCGTTCTTCCTTCGCAAATCCGCGGCAGAAGTTCCCGCGAACTGAGTCATCTTGACCACTTCGCAACAGGTCCATTGACTCCAATGCCATTTAAGAGAGAATAGCAACACCCCCTTCCGAAGTGTCTGCGTTTAGAGGACTGCCCCTCTCCAGTCTCGTCGCCAGGTTCATTCTGCAATGAAAAATTGCCCGGCTTGGATTGCCGCTTGTTCCATACCGCAGTCGTTTCTCCCTAAAGCGTTCTTCAGAATCTTCGCGAGAAGTTTTTCGCGAAGACCACTCTGGGATGGAGAGAAACGCCCTTGAGCGAAAAAACGCTTCGAATACTATTGGCAGAAGGCCGCCCTAGTGAAGCGGTGGAAGCGGTACGCGCGGTCTTCACCGGATCAGACGGTGGACTGCAGCTGACATTGGTGTCAACAGTCGCAACACTCCTTTCTTCGCTCAAGCTCACCAATCCGGAAATCATTCTGCTGGATTTATCTCTGTATATATCCCAGCCGTACGATGCGGTACGGATAGTGCACCGCGCGGCGCCGGGAGTGCCGCTGATTGTCTTTGCGGATCCCGCCGATAAGGAAAGAGCCGCGCAAAGCCTGACCGAGGGGGCGATCGACTATTTGCTGAAGGGATTCATGAACCAGAACACGGTGGACCGGGTGCTGCGGACGGCGCTGGAGCGAAACACCATGGAAGGACTGGCCGATCTGCTGCGTGATCCGGTTACGGGACTGTATACCCGCGAAGGTCTTCTAACGCTGGGATCACGCAGGCAGGGCGAGGCGCGACGAAGGGGAGGCGCGCTGGTGCTGCTGTGCGCGCGGATGGAAAATTTGCAGATTCTCCGCGATGGGTTCGGCTCGAGAGTAGCGGATCGCGCCTTGGGCGAAGTAGCGAAGATCCTGAAGGGATGCTGTCGGCGCACGGACGTGGTGGCGCGGCTGGGTGAAGAGCAATTCGCAATGTTGCTGGTGGATGCGCTCGCGCCAACCGTATCGGTGCTGCGTCAACGGGTGGAACAACATTTGGCGATTCACAACAAGGCGAGTTCTTCGTGGGCGCCGCTCGAACTTCGGTTGAGCGCGGGAATGTGGGGGGCGCAGGACCATCGGTCATTTGCGGAGTTTTTGGATACGGTGGAAGCGGAACTGCGACGCAGCCCGGGGGTTGCAACGGCGTTAGTGGCGGCACGAGATGATCCGAAGGACGGCGGGTGAGTTGGGTATGAATCGAGTGTTGAGATTCCGGCGGCGATTGAAGATGGCGGGACTCCCAGGAGAGACATATGACGACCCAGACGATGGAAGAAACGCGCGCTCCAAAGACAACAGTGCCACTGCGCGTGCTGATCCTGGAGCACGCTCCCCACGATGTGGAACTCATGCTGTCCGAGCTGAAGGACGCCGGGGTCTTGATGGAGCAGACGGTGGTCGAGAACGCGGAACAATTCCGTCTTGCCATCCGGGAGCAAACGTTTGACGCGGTGCTGTCCGATCACTGGTCGCCCAGCTGGACAGGTCTAGAAGCGCTCAAGGCGCTTCGTGCCACTGGCAACGAAATCCCGTTTCTGCTCGTGACCGGCACGCTTGGCGAGGAAGCCGCGGTCGAGTGCATCAAGCAAGGGGTGAGCGACTACATCCTGAAGGATCATATTGCGCGCCGGCCGATGGCCTTGAAGCGCGCGATCGAAGAGAACAGACAGCGCAGCGAGAACGTCCAGGTCCACGCGGCACTCGCGGAAAGCGAAGCGCGGAACCACGACCTAGTGGAAAATTCAGTGTACGGAATTTTCCGGGCAACCGCGGATGGCGGTTTTCTAGACGCCAACCCCGCGCTGCTTCGAATCCTGGGGTGTTCCACCCTGGAGGAGGCCAGAGCTCTCAATCTCATTCGTGACGTCTTCCGGTATCCGGAACAGTATTTGAAATTTTTGGCTGCCTGCCGGGAGCACGGACAATTACACGGAGCGGAAGCGGAGTGGCGAAGGCGGGACGGCGGAATGGTCACGGTCCGGCTGCATCTCCGGTGCGTCGCGATTCCCAATCATCCCCATGCGCTGGAAGTAATGGCCGAAGACGTCACGGAGCTTCGCGCGATGGAGCGGCAACTTCGGCAGGCACAGAAGTTCGAGGCTATCGGGCAGCTTGCGGGCGGCATCGCTCACGATTTCAACAACGTGGTGGGGGCAATTCTGGGCTGGGCCGAACTGGGGTACGAACAGAACAAGAGCAATCCCGGGGTGGCCGAGCGCTTCACCCGGATAAGAGAACAGGCCGAGCGCGCGGCGGCACTCACGCGGGAGCTGCTGGCGTTCGGACGGCGGCAAGTATTGCAGCCGAGGTCCGTGGACCTAAACGCGGTGGCCAGCGGGCTCGTGAGTTTCCTCGGCAAAGTGATTCCGAAGGACATCGACATCAAGGTGATGACGGCGCCGCTCGACAAAATCAGGGCGGACCCCGCCCAGATCGAGCAAGTGTTGATGAACTTATGCCTGAACGCGCGAGATGCGATGCCGCAGGGCGGGTGGCTGCGCATCGAGACGGAAATGGTGGAGCTGGACGACGCCTACTGCCGGTTTTATCCGCACGCCTTACCGGGAGTTTATGCCGTGCTTTCGGTTTCGGATACGGGCGTAGGGATGGATGCCGAAACGCGCGAGCGGATGTTCGAGCCCTTCTTCACCACCAAGGCTCCGGGCAAAGGAACGGGGATGGGACTTGCGACGGCGTATGGAATCGTGAAGCAGCACGGGGGATTCCTGCACGCCTACAGCGAGCCAGGGCAGGGAACCTTGTTTCGCGTGTACCTGCCGGCGACCGAAGGAGCCATGACGGACTCCAAACTGGCGCGCGCCCCGGTGACTTCGCTCCCCGCGATGCGCGGCACGGAAACGATTCTCATCGCCGACGATCACGAATCGAATCGGGAGATGGCGAGACAGACGCTCATGGGTCTGGGGTATCGCGTGTTGTCCGCGACCGATGGAGAAGAAGCCTTAAGACTTTGCGAAAAGGAGAAGCCCGCACTGGCTATCCTCGATATGGTCATGCCGAAGCTCGGGGGCCCGGCAGCAGCGGCGAGACTTGAGGAACGTTTCGCGGGGATTTGCGTGGTCTTCACGAGCGGCTATTCGCAGGATTCGAACGAAGCCACGGGCGCAAACGAACAGGCGCGCTTTCTGCAAAAGCCATATAGTCCGATGGCGCTCGGGCGGCTGGTGCGGAAGCTGCTGGATGAACGGGCGGCCTCGGCGAAGGCGTAGCTATCCCCTCGTCCGGACTCGCAACATTTCCGGCAGGCCCATTGTGTAATCAAGAGTGCCCGCGACGAGAGGATCGATGCAGGTCGCCGCCGCTATAGGAGCACACATATTCCCCGTCGATAACGAAAGAGCTGCGTTCTATCCTGGGTTTACACACGGAGGATTTGAGGTAACCGGTCAGGTGGTGGGCACCGCGGGACGCCACGCTTCTTTTTCGGGAAGAAGGGACTTCACGATGTCTTCGAGCTCGTGGGAGCTTTTTACGTGCTCGGGGTAGTTGTGCGCGGTGATGTCGAAAGCGAGGCCGTGGTTGGCGCGGACCGTCTGCAGTTCTTCCTGGAGGCGAACCGCGATGCGCTTGGCGTTCACGGTGTCGGTTTCCGGCAGGACAATGCCGAGAAGATCGGGAGCGAGGCGGTACATGGAATCCGTCGGGCGAAGCTTGCGGGCGATGGCTTTGGCGGCGTCGCTCCAGCCGGCGGTATTGCCATCCTGCTTGGAAGAGCCTGCGCCGGCTTTGGTTTTCACGAGAAGCAGGGAAAGCGTCTTCTGCATGGTCATGGCGCGACGATATTCCATGGTGAGGCGATCCCAGAAATGATTGAGGTCGGGCATGGATTGCAGCAGGTCCACACCGGCCTGATGGCGCAACTCGACGTTGCGTTCGAGCTCGGAGAGCAGTTGCTGCTTCAGCTTGCTCACGGTGCGCTGGTGATCGAACAGATAGCCCACGAAAAGGAGAGTCAACGCGCAGAAACCGAAGAAGGCGACGCGCAGCATCCACTTTCTGGATTCGTCGGGGTGGACGAATACGACAGGATACATAAACAGGGCCAAGCCGGCGGCCAGCACGAGAACGAAGACGACGGCGAGAAGGGTGACGTTCCATTCGCGGCGTTCGAGTTTGTCGAGCTCCGTGCGATTCAGAGTAGCCATGTTCCAGGGACCTATCCCAGGCGGAAATGCCGCCCAGCGCGGGAAGGCGAGTCACGCACGCGCTGCTTTTTTGCCCCGGGACGGCGGCCGCATCCGGTCAGCGGGGCGGACTGGCCGGGCATTATCCATGGTGGGCCGAATAGAAGCCGGGGGCAATAGAGTGGAGAGACTGCTGTGGCGGAAGGATTACGGTACTTGATCCGGATGATAAGTGGAAATAGATTAAATGGCGGCGCTAGAAGAACAGCAACACGTCTGAGGAGGGTGCATGCCTGCGGCTGGCGGGCTCTACAACGCCAAGAAATTGGAGCAGATCGAACAAAAACAAAAACGGGCGGTACGCCGAAGCGCGCCGCCCGTTTTGGACTCTGGTGAAGTGGGTTAGAGGGGCTGGACGTTCGAGGCCTGGAGGCCCTTGGGTCCCTTGGAGACTTCGAATTCGACAGCCTGGCCATCATTGAGAGTCTTGTAGCCATCAGCCACGATAGCGGAGAAATGGACGAAAACGTCCTCACCGCTCTGGCGCTGAATGAAGCCGAAGCCCTTGCTGGCATTGAACCACTTCACTGTTCCTTGTTCTTTACTCACTGCGTTACTCTTTTCCGTCAGCCGTTGTACGGCTGCGCATATCTAAATTGAGCTATCTGATGCTGCGAGTCCCGAGCCCCTCTAGAGAGCCTCGGCCGTCTTCGGCCTCGTTTGAGGAACCGCAAAGCGGTCCCTAAAACAAAAAAGGGCCGCAAGTGTGACCTTGCGACCGCTTACAAATCCAAAGGCGATACAAGAGCATCAAACGCAAAAACAGAATACCACAGAATCGGCTTATACGCCAAGCGAATTTCTTACCCCCTTGTGCGGAAACGATAGCTGGTTTTTCCCGCTGGAAAACTACTGCATCCGAGATGCTGCAAGAACGGTTGCGAGCACATCGAAGCAGCCATTCCAACCCTGGTTGTGCTCGTCGCGGTCCTTCGCAGAGCCGAAAGTGGCATGAGTGAGGACGACTTCGGTGGAGTCGCCGCGAACGAAGAATTCGACGGTGACTTGCGTTTCCGGGCTTTCGGGATGCAACTGGGCGCCATTGGGTGTGGCGTTGGTCCAGCGCCAGGTAAAGACGATCTTTTCAGGAGGCTTTACTTCGAGGTACACGCCTTGGCCCCAGTAGACTCCGTTTTGGACGGGATCGCGGATTTCTATCATATAACGGCCTCCGGTGCGAATGTCCTGTTGGTGGTGAATGATGCTGTGTGAGGAGACGTCCTTGCACATCCATCGCTCTAGCTGTTCGCGCTGGGCCCAGGCGGCGAAGACTTTCTCGCGCGGCGCCGCGAAGGTGCGGCGGATTTGGAGCGTGAACTCCGGGGTTTGCTTTGCAGTTGCCATTTGGTGTTCTCCTCGGTTGCCATTTTTTCGAGATAGTTTGCCAGGGCGTCGAATTGGGTTTCCCAAAAAGCGCGGTACTGCTCGATCCACACGGCGGCCGTTTGCATGGGCTTTGCGGCGAGGCGACAGCGGTGGACGCGGCCGTCGATTTGGCGGCGAAGCAGGCCGGCGGATTCGAGGACGCGGAGATGCTTCGAGACGGCGGGGAGGGACATGGAGAAAGGTTCGGCAAGGTTTTTAACGGTGGTTTCCCCTTGCGCGAGGCGGGCCAGGATGGCGCGGCGGGTGGGGTCGGCAAGGGCGCCGAAGGTGGCGTCCAAGCGGGCGGCGAAATAGTTAACCATACGGTTTACTATTGTACAGACGAGGCGGAGTGTCAAGCGATTTCTTGCCGGGCTTGGCCGGGGAACGAAGGCGGGGCGTGTAGCCATTCAAGCAACGGCAAATTTGCGGAAAGCGTTGACCGGGGCGCGAAGGGGTCTTTACCATGGATGGATGATGCGCAGGCTATGGATGATCGGAAGCGCGGCACTGCTCGCTTTAGGGGCGTGCGGGTGCGAGGACGCAGGGAAGAAGCCCGTGCACGCGCGGGTTCCCGGGCTGGCCGCGGCGCAGACGGAGACGGCCAGGGCACAAATCGAGACCATGCTGCCGCGGCTACCGCTGAAGAATCCCGCGGCGAAGCCCGCGAAATCGCTGCTCCCGCCGGTTCCCGGGGGCAAAGAATACCTGATCGCGCAAGTCGAGGAGCGGTTCGCTGCGGGCGAGCAAAATTACAAGGCGGGGCACCTGGAAGCGGCGCGCAAGGAGTTTGACGATGCCGTGGATTGGATGCTCGAGAGCGGCTACGACCCGAACGGCGATCCCAAGCTGAGCGAGCTGTTCCACCGCGTGGTGGATACGGTCTATACCTACGAGCTGCAGGCGTTCCGCGCGGGCGACGGATTTCAGGAAGCCCCGGCGGTGCCGGCGCCGATCGACGAAGTGGCGGAAATGACTTTTCCGGTGGACCCGCGGCTGAAGGATCGCGCCGAAGAGGCGGCCAAGAATGTTTCGCACGATCTACCGCTCACGGTTAACGACGAAGTGCTGTCCTTCCTGAATTTTTTCCAGACGCCGCGCGGGCGGGCCATCGTGGAGACCGGGCTGCGGCGCGCGGGCCGCTACCGCGAAATGATTGCGCGGGTGCTGCACGAGGAAGGAGTGCCGCAGGACTTGATCTACCTGGCGCAGGCGGAAAGCGCGTTCCAACCGCTGGCGCTGTCGAGGGCCGGAGCGCGGGGCATCTGGCAATTCGTAAGCTACCGCGGGCAGGAATACGGACTGCGGCATACCTGGTGGCTGGATGAACGGCAGGATCCGGAAAAAGCGACGAGGGCGGCGGCGCAACACCTGCGGGATCTTTACAAGTTGTTTGGGGACTGGTATCTGGCGATGGCCGCGTACAACTGTGGGCCGGGAAACGTGCAGAAGGGCATCGAGCGCACGGGCTACGCGGATTTCTGGGAGCTCTACAAGCGCAACGTGCTGCCGCGGGAAACGAAAAATTACGTGCCCATCATCGTGGCGCTGACGCTGATCGCCAAGGACGCGGCGCATTACGGGATTCAAGCGGACCCCGAGGCGCCGGTGCCGATGGACGTGGTGAAGCCGGGACGCGCGATCGACCTGCGGCTGGTGGCGGAGACCATCGACGTGGACGTGGAGACGCTGCGCGGGCTGAATCCTTCGCTGCTGCGGCTAGCCACGCCCAACGACGCTTCCTTCGAGCTGCACCTGCCCGCGGGCACGGCGCAGCGGTTTTCCGCGGAGATTGCGGACATTCCACCGGACAAGTGGGTGAGCTGGCGCAGGCACCGCGTGGAAGCGGGAGAAACGCTGACGGCCATCGCGAAAAAATACCGCGTGACGCCGGTGGCCATCGCGGAAGCGAATAATCTCGAAAAGGGCGCGCCGCTCGATCCGGGAGAAAAGCTGATCATTCCGGCGACGCAGCCGCAATCGGAAACCAAGCGGCGGGTGGTAAGCTACCGCGTGCGGCGCGGGGATACGCTCGGCGGGATTGCGGATCGCTTCAGCGTGGAAGCGGAAGACGTGCGCAAGTGGAACCGGCTAAGGAGCAACCACGTGAGCCGGGGCATGGTGCTGCGGATCTACACGCTCGGAGGGGCTCCGGAAGCGATGCCGGTGCATCACCGCACGAAGTCAAGGAAGAAGAACCCGCGGCCTTCCCCGAGTGCCACGGGGAATCAGACGCAAGCGCCTTCCGCACACTAACCCCTTTACTTGAAATGGATTACGGTTGATTCGATACTTCTCGGGCGGCTCCCGGGTCAACCTGTTGTCACGATTCGAAGCTGGGCAGAACCGGATTTTGTCCCCCTCTGCGCAGAAGGCTTGACAACTCCACGCGAGTACGATAACAACGGCGGACGGACGAGGGGCAGAATGCGGTGGCCGGTGCAGCGTCCCGCCCCGACAGTGTCGGGGAAAATTCCCTTACGGGAGGATGGTATGGATTTGGAAAAGGACAATTTTGAAGACGACAACGAGCTGTCCCGGCTGGAAGAGGACGAGGAGCTCGGCGGCGACGATATTGTAGAGACGGAAGAAGAAGAGATCGTAATTGTCGGCGAAGAACCCGAGGAATCGGCGCCCCAACCGGCGGCTCCCAGGCCGGTGCCCAAGAAAAAGAAGGCCAGGAAAGCGGCTAAGAAAAAGCCGGCGAAGAAGGCCAAGAGGGCCGCAAAGAAAAAACCTGCAAGAAAAGCCAAGAAGAAGGCAGGCAAGAAAAGAAAGAGAAGGTAATAGATTGCCCCTAGATTTTCGCTTGTAGGCAGAAAAGGGCCCGGAGCATTCTCCGGGCCCTTTTCTGTTCTTGTACGGACGAGGTTCGAATTGGAAATTTGCGTGGAGTGGCTGTTCCCATTTCGCGCGAAGGGCGTTTCGAAACAGGAACGGGGTGAGCCGGGCTCCTTGCTGGCACTTGCCGACAAGACTAAGTACCGCTAACATAACGGGGCATGTTGCGGGCGCTCGAACAGATACGCCGAATGCGGGGTGGAGCGCAATCGCACCTGATGCGCTGCTCGGACGGGCACTACTACGTCGTCAAGTTCCAAAATAACCCGCAGCATAAACGCATCTTGGTCAATGAACTGCTTGGAACCAGGCTGGCGGCTCGCATGGGGCTACCAACGACGCCCGCTGCAATTGTTTCCGTCAGCGAGGATCTGATACAGCTCACTCAGGAGCTGCGAATTGAGATGCCGCGAGGGGACACGCCTTGCCGGTCGGGGCAACAATTTGGCTCCCGCTACCCGGGAGATCCGCATCGTTTGACCTTGCTTGATTTTTTGCCCGACAAGCAACTGATGAACGTTGAGAATTTGCATGATTTCTCTGGAATGCTGGTCTTCGACAAATGGACCTGCAACACTAACGGTCGGCAAACCCTCTTTTTCAGGAAGGAGCGCGAAGGCATCGAAGCAGCGGAGCTTCCTTATCACACTGTCATGATTGACCAGGGTTTTTGCTTCAATGCGGGGGAATGGAATTTTCCCGATGCCCCGCTTCGCGGCCTGTACGCCCGCAACCGCGTGTATGAAGGCGTGACCGGACGCGAGTCATTCGGCCCCTGGATAGAGCGAATAGAGAATCGCATCACCGAGCGGGTCTTTGACGAGCTCTTGCGCGAGATTCCACCGGAATGGTACGACGACGATTTGGGCGCCTTGCAACGGCTAGCCGAACAGCTTTTTAGGCGCAGAACAAGGGTGCCCGAGTTGCTCCTGGCCGCAAAAAACACAACGCGGCAACCGTTTCCGAACTGGATGTGAACCATGTCTGATCTAATCTCTGCCGTTGACGACAGCAAGTTTGTTTACCATGTTTTAAGGTACACCTCGGACTTGATCCGGGGCGAATGGCTCAACATTGGAGTGATCCTGATCGATCCCCTGACCGGGGCGATGCGCCTCCGGCTGGTGGAGGAGCAGGAGGAATATGCTCGCATTCGCCGGCTCCAGCCTGCCGCCGATGAAGACGTTTTACGCGCCTTCCGCGACCATCTCGAAGAACGGTTTTCCACATTTCTACAGAACCGGCGCGCCGAGCAGGAAAAGACGCTTCCTCCAGGACAGGAACTCCAGACTCTTATAGAGATTTGGAATAGCACCCTCTCCAATGGAATCCAGCTAGCCCCGCAAAAGGGAGTCTACGCTGAGAACCTAGATGCGGAATTGGAACGACTCTATACGGAGCACGTTGCGCCGCCGCGCAAGACGTTCCGCGTCGGCGCTCCTGGAACTCGTGCGATGATTCGTGGCTACTGCGCGCAGGTCTGGAAAGCGGCGGGACTCTGGGATCGAATCGAAAAATCTGTGCGAGTAACTGATTTTACTTTTGCGGGTGACCCCATGAGGATTGATTATTGTTACCGCCGAAATGGCACGCGAGGCTACGTGCAAACGCTCAGCGTTTCCCGCGCTCCCGCGGATTGCAAGCTTTTCGCGTACACCGCGGCTCGTATTGCCGCTCGGGCGCCTTTCAGGTCGGAGTTTGCCGCGGTGACCGACGTTCCGTTGTTGCCCGAGAATGAGCGTCATCGCTTCGTGCGCGACACCCTGCGCGATGCCGGGATCGAACCCGTCCCCATGGAGGGATTCGCTGTGTGGGTGGCGAAATTAAGACCGATGCTGCAGTGATTGGTGACTGGTGACTGGTGATTGAAGACGAGTCACTGATGATTGGCGCCGAGGGCCCGCAGTAGTTGCCTTGTTTGTACTGCATGCTGGCGGAACAGAGCGATCTCGAAAGTCAAGAGACGGCGAGGATCAAAAGAGTGGCGTCGTCGTGCCAGTGGCCGGCGCAGAATTCGGCGGCGGCAGCGAGAATTATTTTCTGCAGCTCCCCGGCGGATGACGCGCGGTGCTCGCGTAGCAGAGCCAGCAGGCGCTCTTCCCCGAACTCCTCGCCCGCCGGATTGTTCGCTTCCGTCACGCCGTCGGTATAGAAAACCACGCGATCTCCCGGCTCCAACTGGACCGTGCCCATGGCATAGGTTTGCTCGGGGAAAATTCCCAGGACGCCGCCGCCTTCGACGAGCCGCTCGTGCGAGGCGTCGCGGCGCAGGAGGATGGGAGGATTGTGCCCGGCGCTCACGTAACGCAAGCATCGCGACGCCCCGTCGAGCTGGGCGTAAAAGAGCGTGATGAAACGGTCGCCCGGGGTGTTGCGGCAGAGCAGGGCATTGAGCCTGGCGCACAGCGCGCCCGGAGTGACAGCGGGCGAGGCCAGGCCGCGCACCGCCGCCTGTAAGTTGGCCATCAGGAATGCCGCGGGCAGCCCTTTCCCAGCGACGTCCGCGATGCACAGGCCGAGTCCTTCTTCGCCGAAAGGAAGTATGTCGTAGTAATCGCCGCCCACGATAAGGGCGGACTGCCAGGCACAGGCGATCTCGTACCCGGGCAGCTGTGGGATCTCTTTCGGCAGAAGCCCCTGCTGGATGGCGCGCGCCTCGGCAATCTCCTGCTCGCGCTGGCGCAGCTGCTCGTGCATCTCCTTGCGGGCCTGGCTCTCCTCGGCGGCAAGGCGGCGGGATTCGCGGCGCTCGCGTCCCCTGCCGATCTGCTTCTCTAAAATTTCGAGCAACCGCGTGTTGGTCCAAGGCTTTTCAACGAAATCGGCCACGCCGCGCTGCATGGCTTCGACCGCCAAACCGACGCTGGCCCATCCCGTCATCACGACCACCGGAGGCAAGTCCTGGTTCTCGCGGAGCAGGGCGAGCAGGTCCAGGCCTTCCTGGCCCGAGGTGGTGTCCCGCGCATAGTTCAAATCCATCAGCAGCAGATCGAAGTCACCGCCAGCCAGCGCCTCGAGCATGTCCGCCGGGGAGGTTACGCCGTGGGTGGCGTACCCGTGGCCCTTGAGAAGCAGGCGCAAAGCGTCCAGGATGTCCTGCTGGTCATCGGCAATGAGGATTCGCGGCTGCATGGCGTTGCTCTCGCGGGACATATTGCTACTTGTAATGCCGAGCGGCACGGCATTGGCATTCTTGTAAACGAGTGAGGCGCACATCCCGCGCGTATGGGGGCAGGCGCACTACCACAGGCGGTACACTCTACTTTCCTGATTCATTGAGAGTTATATGTGACTACCGAGTCGCGGCAACAGTTCCATGACCAATTGCGGGAATCTTCGTCCCAAATCCGGACACAGGCAGTTCCGCACGGACTGAGTTCCGCCAGAAGCCTTTCTGCACCGATGGCTAAAGAGCCGCCTCGCTCCAGTTCTCGAGCGTTTCCTTGACCTTGTGGAGGAACTGATGGGCGATGGCGCCGTCCACCACGCGGTGGTCGTAGGAAAGCGTGACGTAGCACATTGAGCGGATGGCGATGGCATCTTCCACCACTACGGGGCGCTTCTCGATGGCCCCGAGACCCAGAATGCCGACGTTCGGCTGGCTGATGACCGGCAGTCCGAAGAGTCCGCCAAAGACGCCGGGGTTGGTGATGGAGAAGGTGCCTTCCTGCACTTCCTCGGGCTTGAGCTTTTTCGAGCGGGCGCGCTCGGCCAAGTCGTTTAGGTTGCGCTGGATCCCGAGAAGGTTTTTCTCATCGGCGTTTTTCACCACCGGCACGATCAATCCCCAGTCGAGGGCCACGGCGATGCCGATGTTGATCTCCTTGTGCAGGACCACGTTGGTGCCGTCAAGCGAGGCGTTGAGCGTAGGGTAGGCGCGGAGGCCCGCGACGGCCGCCTTCACGAAAAAGGGCATAAAAGTCAGCTTGGTCTCATAGCGCTTCTCGAATTCGTCCTTGGACTTGGCGCGCAGCGTTGCCACCTTGGTCATGTCGATTTCATCGACGGAATAGACGTGCGCCGAAACGCGCTTCGAGGCGACCATGTGCTCGGCGATGCGCTGGCGCATGACGCTCATGGGCTGGACTTCGTAATGGCCGAAGTACATTTTCTCCCGCGGCACGGCGGATTCGAGAGCCACATGGGCTTGCGATCCCGAAACACCAGGGGCCGCGGCTGGAGGCGGCATGGAAGGTGCCGCGGGCGCGGCGGGCTGTGAGGCGCCGGAGATCACCGCCTCGATGTCTTGTTTGCTGATGCGGCCGCCCGCGCCGGTTCCTGACATCGCGGAGAGATCGATGCCATGTTCCTTGGCCATCCGTCGCACCAGCGGCGAACTGTGGATGCGCCCCCCATCTTTCGAGGCGGCGGGTGCGGCAGCAGCAGGAGCCGCAGCAGGCGCTGGCACCGTCGCGGGTTTGGGTAGCGGGGCGGCGGCAGGAGGCGGAGGCGGCGCCACAACAGGAGCAGCGGGCTTGGCCGGAGCGGGAGCGGCCGCAGCCGAGCCGGCAGCATCAATTACGCCAACGACGGTCTGGATGGGCACGGTCTGGCCCTCGCCGATTTTTATTTCCTTCAGCACGCCGGCCGAAGGAGAGGGAATCTCGGCATCGACCTTGTCGGTCGAGATTTCAAAGAGCGGCTCGTCGCGCTCGACCTTGTCGCCGGGCTTTTTCAACCACTTGGTGATGGTGCCTTCAAAAATGCTTTCCCCCATTTGGGGCATTACGATGTCGACTGCCATTGTTGCTTCTCCTCAGTAATTGTAAATTCCTCAACAGAGGCGTCCCTACGACGCTCGCTTAGTAGCGCGCCAGCTCCTTCGCGGCGGTGAAAACTTTTTGCGCGTTGGGCAGAAACGCCTCCTCGAGCGTCGGCGCGTAAGGCACCGGCGTATCAAGCGAGGTCACGCGCAGGAGCGGGCCGTCCAGGTCGCCGAACGCCTTTTCGCAGAGAATGGCGGCAATTTCGCCGGCGATCCCGCCGGTCCGGGTGTCTTCATGGACGACCAGGCACTTGTTGGTTTTCTTTACCGACCGCAAAATCGTTTCCTCGTCGAGCGGCAGCAGCGTGCGCAGATCGATCACTTCCGCTTCGATGCCTTCCTTGGCCAGCGCGTCGGCCGCTTCGAGAGAAGTGTGCATCATGGCGGCATAGGAAAGGATGGTCAGGTGGCGGCCTTCGCGCCGCACGACGGCCTTGCCGATGGGCACGGTATAATCGCCCGTGGGCAATTCTTCTTTGATGCGCCGGTAGAGGAATTTGTGCTCGAAGAAGAGCACCGGGTTGTTGTCGCGCACCGCGGACTTGAGCAGACCCTTGGCGTCGTAAGGGGTCGAAGGATAGATGACCTTGAGTCCCGGCGTGTGCACGAAATACATTTCGGGGTTCGCGGAATGAAACGGCCCGCCGTGCACGCCGCCGCCGGAAGGCCCGCGAATGACCATGGGCGCGGGGGCGTTCCAGAGATAGTGGCCCTTGGCGACGAAGTTCGTGATCTGGTTGAACGCGCAGACGATGAAATCGATGAACTGCATCTCGCAGATCGGGCGCAGGCCGACGTAACTCATGCCGCAGGCCGCGCCGATGATGGCGCTCTCGCTGATGGGCGTGTCGATGACGCGCTCCCAGCCGAAGCGTTCGAGCAGGCCCTCGCTCGTTTTGAAGGCGCCGCCGTAGACGCCGACGTCTTCTCCGAGCAAGACCACGGCCGGGTCGCGCTCCATCTCCTCGAACATGGCCTGGCGGATGGCTTCGAGAAAGGTGACAGCCGTCGGAGCTGTCTGCGTAGCGGACATAGTCATCGCCGGACCTTTCTGCCGGCAGCAGACTTACTGGCTGCCCCGGCGGCCTTCGCAAGTTTTTTCGCGCCCGCTTTAGGCGGGACGCGCGGGAGCGGCTGGGCATCGCGGGTAGCTTCTTCCGTCGCTGGTGTATCGCCAAAATGGATAGGCGCGTTGCCGCTGCTCGAACTCTTGCCCTGCCCGAAGCCTTCGACGGTCCAAACCGGGGCGACGCTTGATCTCGGCGGCGTGACTTCAGAGATCGGCCGCACCCAGTTTGGCCGGATCTTGTGGCAATCGTCGCCGGTGCAGTAGACGCCGGTATCGGCAAAAGCTGGCGGGGGCATCGGTGAATTCTCGGCGAACTCCCGCTCCGTGGCGAGCAGCGCATCGATCTTGTCGTCGATTTCTTTTTTACCTTTGGCGTCGAGGAGTTTCTCCGCAGCCAGGAACTTCTCATACAGCAGGATGGGATCGCGGGCTTCCCAGTACGCGCGCATCTCTTTCGGGACGTATTCGGCGGGGTCGTGCTGCGCGTGACCCAAGCGGCGGAAAGTCTTCGCTTCGATCAAGATTGGGCCGTCGCCGGCGCGAGCGCGGTCGACTGCTTCCTTCGCGACGGAATAAACCGCGACGGCATCATTGCCGTCCACGATGTAGTTCGAGATTCCATACGCCTTGGCGCGGTCCGCGAGATTCTGGAGCGGTACTTGCCTCTTCACCGGGGTGGAATACGCCCAAAGATTATTTTCCAGGATAAGCACAAAGGGGGCCTTCTGCACGGCCGCGAAATTCAGGCCTTCATGGAACACGCCGGTGGAACTCCCGCCGTCGCCGATCCACGTCATGGTCACGATTTTCTGGCCGAGGTAGCGTCCGCCCATGGCCACGCCGGTCATCACGGGGATCAAATCTCCGAGCATCGAAATGGGGGAAACAATGTGCAGATTGTCCAGGTCACCGAAGTGGCTGGTGCCGTCTTTGCCCTTAGTAGGCGAATCGTATTTCGCCATGTGCTGCATGAAGACGTCGCGCGGCGGCACGCCTTTGACAAGCAGCGCGCCGATGTTGCGGACCATAGGCGCCAGCCAGTCTTTCTTCTCGAGGGCGTAGGCGGTGGCGACGGAAACTGCCTCTTGTCCCAAGCTGGAGTAGAGCCCGCCGACAATTTTGTTCTGGCGGAAGAGCTTGGTCATGGTGTCTTCGACGGCGCGGGTCAACCGCATGTAGTAATACAAGTCGAGGTGTTGCTTTCGAGTGAGTTCCTTGTTCATTCCGTCTCCCGCACGAAGACTTTCTATGGCCCGCGCTACGCCGAGACCGCTACTGGCACTGGTGCTTCCGCTTCCGCGAGTTTTTCGAGCAAGAATTCACGTCCCGCGAGCTTCATTTCCAGAGTAAAGACTTCCCCGAGATATTTCGCCAGCTGCGGGGCAACTTCCTGGTATTCCACGCGGCGGCCGAGCAATTTTTCGAGCGATGTGGCGCGGCAATCCGCAATGCCGCAGGGAACAATCAGATCAAAGTAGCGCAGATCCGTGGCCACGTTGTAGGCGAAACCATGCGAGGTCACCCAGCGGCTGATGTGCACGCCGATGGCGGCTAGTTTCTCTTCTTTTTCCTCGCTACGCACCCAGATTCCCGTTTTGCCCGCTACTCTTTCGGCACCCAATCCAAACTCCGCCGTCGCCCGGATCATGGCCTCTTCCAGCATGCGGACATACCAGACAACGTCGCGGCGGATGGCGCCGAGGTTGAGGATGGGATAGCCCACGATCTGCCCGGGCCCGTGATAGGTAATATCACCGCCGCGATCGCTCGCATGAAACTCGACGCCCTTCTGCTTCAACACCGGTTCAGACGCCAACAGATGCTCGCGCTTGCCGTTGCGCCCCAGCGTGATCACATGCGGATGCTCGCAGAGCAGCAGCACGTCCTCGATTGCGCCCGCTTTGCGCGCGGCCACCAGGCGTTTCTGCAAGCTCCACGCCTCGGCGTAGCCGATTAGACCAAGTTCGACGGTCAGGCAACTCTTCAACGCTTACTCCAACAAAGAAAGTGACTGCTGACTCGTGATTGGTGACTGGCTTTCTCGCGGCGCGAGATGGCAAACAGCATTCTCAGTCACTAGTCACCATTCACCAATCACTAAACGTTAATCTGCAAACCCCGCACCGAGGCGAACGCGTCGCCCAGGCCTTCCCATACTGTTGGATGCGCGTGCACCATATTCATCATGTCGTCGATGGTGCCCTCGAGATTCAGCACGGCGGCGGCCTCGGCCAGGATTTCGGTGGCCAGCGGACCTATGATGTGGATGCCCAGCACCTCGCCGAATTTTTCCTCGCTCACCACCTTGATGAACCCGCCGTGATTCCCAAGGATAGTCGCCTTGCTGTTGCCCACAAACGGGAACTTGCCGGTTTTCACGGCATAGCCGGCGTCACGCGCCTGCTTTTCCGTCAAGCCGATGGACCCGATCTGCGGCTCGCAGTACGTGGCGTTGGGGATGCGCGTCTTCACGATGGGCTGAGCCGGCTTTCCGGCAATGTGCGTCACCGCGATAATGCCCTCCATCATGGCGGCGTGCGCAAGCTGAGGCAGTCCGGCCACAATGTCGCCGATGGCGTACAGACCTTGTTCGTCCGTCTCCATGTACGGCCCGACTTGCACAAAACCGCGATCCAGTTTGGCCTTCGACTTTTCGAGGCCGCAATTCTCGGTCATGGGCTTTCGGCCCACGGCGAGGAGCAATTTTTCCGCCTGCAGCGTTTGCGGCTTGCCGTCCTTATCCTTGAAGCTGACGGTTATGCCTTTCGCGTCCTTCTTCACCGAATCCACCATACTGCTGGTAAAGATCTGAATGCTTTTCTTCCGGAATGCTTTGTCCAGTTCGGCGGAGATTTCCTCGTCCTCGACGGGAACGACGCGGGGCAGCGCCTCGAGAAGCGTTACCTGCGTGCCGAAGGACTGATAGATGGAAGCGAATTCCACGCCCACCGCGCCCGCTCCCACCACGATCAATGTTTTCGGGATTCCGGGAAGCTCGAGAATGGAGCGATTCGTGAGAATCGTCTTGTGGTCCGGCTCAATTCCAGGGAGCGCGCGCGCCTCGGATCCGCTCACCAGCAAGACATTGGCCGCTTCGATCTCGCTCTTCTTGCCGTCCTTATCGACGCTGACTCGCCCCGGTCCGGCATAGCGGCCCCAGCCCTGCACCCACTCGACTTTGTTCTTCTTGAACAGAAATTCGATGCCTTTGGAATGTTTCTTGACGATCTTGTCCTTGCGCGCCAGCACGTTGGCCCAGTTGATTTTCAGGCCGGTAACCTCGAAGCCGAATTCTTCCGCGGCCTTAAAATGGTCGTAAATTTCGGCGTGATGAAGGAGCACCTTGGTGGGAATACAGCCGACGTGAAGGCACGTACCTCCCAGGAAGGGATCCTTTTCCACGACGAGGGTCTTGAGCCCCAATTCACCCGCGCGGATGGCGGCAACGTACCCGCCGGGACCGCTCCCGATAATCGCCACGTCGTACTTTGCCACTCGAAATCTCCCTTCTGGAGAGCCGCAACAGCGAAGTCAGTTGCCAGAGGCTTGGCCCATTGAGAGGCGCCGGTCGGCCCTTGCGCGGCAGTAACTTCCCGCGTCGTCATAGTGAATGCCAAAGTCGACGGACAAAACGCCGACAGCCCCCTCGAAGGCGATGGCCGCAAACCGGCGAAACGTAGATTTTAGCAGCCGCGAAAGACCCTCGCAACCTTGCCCACGGAGACCGGCGCCCGGCGCTCCCGCTGATGAAACCTACTCCGCGGGCTTGTCCTGGCGAAAGCACAGCGAAATTGATCCAGGAAGATTACCGTACCGGCCAATCCAACATTCCCGCCGCCGCCCGACGCCGGAGATTTCGCTTGCATTACACTTTACCATGATGTACTTTAAATTTCTTATTACTCTTCCGTAAGTCTGGCATCATCCCAGCGGCTCGTTTTTTCCACGTCAACGATCGCGCATGGGGCGCAGAAAGAGGAGCGCAAACCATGGTCATGAAAACGGGGGAGTTCTGGCATTGCAGCAATCCGAATTGCCATTGTGAAGTATCTGTAAAGACCGCCGGAGAAATCGACGGAGAGAATCCGCGCTGCCCGTGCGGCGGCATCATGAAGAAAAACTACGTGCAGCCTTTCACTTCTTACCTTCAGTTCCTTCGCGAGGAAGAGCCCCTTCCTGTTGCGTCCCATTCCCCAGAGGACTAAGCCATGCGCAAGTCCTTCTCCGGCGGCCGCACCCGCCGCGGCGGCCATCACATATTGTTGCGGCGCGGAGGGGCGCTGCGGACGCTAGGAACTTTTATCCTCGCCGGGGGTTCGATCTCGCTGATTCTTGGGATTTACCTGTTCAGAGATACCGGTACGCAGCAAGCGGGAGACCAATCCGCTGTGCTGATCGCCGCGGCCTTCTTTTTGGCCGGCGGCATCGTACCGCTGCTCTACCTCTTGCAATCCGTTCTAAAACGACATTCCGTGGAATCTTTGGATGGCGCCATCGCTCGCCTGGCGGTGACCCCGCCCGTTCGGAATCGCGGAGCGTTGGCGTCAGCCTCTCAGCAAGGCAGCTCCCAGCTGCCGTTGCAGCGGATCTATGTGGACTCGACGCGCGTACGGCCGTGAGGTTTGTCAGGCGCGCGGAATAAAGGGGAAGTAGCGTTCTTCGAGGATGCGCCGGTGGTGCAGCTCGTGACCGGCAATAATAAAGGCCAGGGCGCGGGCGGAAACCTCGTTTTTATTGGCCACACCGCGCCGCTGCCAGGCATCGGGGGCGAGCCCACGGAAAAGATCGATCGTTGCGCTGCGGACGAAATGGAACTCCTCTGCCAAATCCGCAAGGCGGTTCTGGGCGAACGGAGCGTTTCTCACGTAATCATCCTGCTCGAATCCTTCCATGGGGGTCTGGTCACCGCGAGCGATGCGCAGGGCACGATAAGCAAAAATGCGCTCGGTATCGCACACGTGGCCGAGCACTTCCTTGACCGACCATTTGTCGGGTGCGTAACGGAAGTTGCCGTCGCGCTCGCTGCGCGCGGCAAAAAGTTGGACGCTCTGGAGACGCTGTGCCTCAAGGGCGCTTAGGATGTCACTCCCGGGGACGAGCGAAATGTATTTCTCGTAGTAGTCCGCGTAATCGCCGGGCACGGGCCGCTGGGCTATGGCTTTCTTGGCTTCCATAATGGCGTAGTATACCGCGTCCTAGTGCCGTTCCAACTTTTTCAATCAAATCGCACCCGGCAACTGCCTCCAATTCGGCCTGGCGAGATCTACTCGGGTCCAGACGCGAAATAGTTGGAAAGTCGCTAGCTCGATACGCCGCCTGCGGGAGCCGCCAGCCCGGTTTGCTCCTGAACAGCTCGCCGGAATTCCTGGGGGTGGGCGATCAGAAAAAACGCTTCCGGTGTGCCGCCAGTTCCCCGAACAATGACGCTTCCGTAACCGAGAATTCTGCCCAGTACGGTCTCTTCCACGCCGATGCTTTCCACGCGGGAGAGCATCAAGTCGAGTGTGCGGCGGCTGGCCAGGCCCGTTTTGATCAATACGCGTTTGCTGGTGACAGCCATTTCCGTGGCATTGCGTTTTGCCAATCCGTAGACAAGGATCGCGGCTCCAGCCACCAGGAGGAAGAGTCCGACAATCGCCAGTCCCCCCGCGCTGAGTTCCGCTTTGCCGAGAGGGGAATACTTCCGGGCACTGCGCGTGACCGCTTCCGCGAGGAATCCGAGGCCCGGTATTCCCAGAAGCAAACTGAGGAGAAATGGGCCGAGCAAGACGATCCAGTGATGGCGCGTTTGATAGAGCAGCGTTTCCCCGGCCACGAGATTATTTTCCGCGTAACTCAATCCAGCCCCCGCGCATAGAATAGAATGAGCGTAACGGCGCTCGGTTGCTGCGCGAATCATACGCGAACATCTTGACCCGTCAAAGGTTCGGCATCCCCGGCAACCGGTGCCTTTTCGCGAAAGAGAAAAAATGAACGTGGAACTCCAAAAGGCGCGCGTGGCGTTTCAAGGAGAAGCGGGAGCCTTCAGCGAGGCGGCGGCAATCCAGCTGTTGGGAGACGGAATCACGCCGGTGCCGCGCCCCACATTTGATGCGGCGTTTCGAGCCATTATCGAGGGAGCGGCCGACGCGCTCCTGGTGCCGGTAGAAAATTCGCTGGCGGGCTCCGTCGTGCGGGTGTATGACCTGCTGCTCGAAAGCCATCTCGCCATCGTGGCGGAAACCATTTTGCCGATCGAGATGCAGCTTATCGCGTGTCCCGGAGCGTCGCTCGGCGACATTCGCTCCGTCTCCTCGCATCCGATGGCGCTGGCGCAGTGCGAGCGATTTTTTGCTGCGCATCCGCAGTGGCAACGGATTGCCGCAGAAGACACCGCTGGCAGCGTGCGCGAAGTGCTCGGCCGGGGGGATAAAACGCACGCGGCGATTGCCGGCCGGCGCGCCGCGGAACATTACCGCGGCGTGATTCTGGCCGAAAGCATTCAGGACAACGCGGAGAACTTTACCCGTTTTGTCCTGCTGCTCCCCACCAAGGAAGCCGCCGCCATGACGAACCCCGTGGCGCGAAAAATGTCCATCGCCATGCGCCTTGCGCACCGGCCCGGATCGCTGCTCGCCGCGCTCGAGCCCTTCGCCCGCCACCGCGTGAACATGCTCAAGATCGAGAGCCGGCCGATCCACGGCCAGCCGTGGGAGTACCAGTTTTTCCTCGACCTGGAAGCTGAGACTCCTGCTCCACTGGAAGCGGCACTAAGTGAAGTCCGCAAGGCCACCAGTCAACTGAGGGTGCTCGGGCTTTATCCCGCGGCGCGAACTGCTTAGTCCATGTTTCAACGTCATCCCGATGGCTCGCAAAAAAGAAGAGCCGGCGTTTCCGCCGGCCCTTGGTGCTGTTCTCGTTTACTTACTTTGTTTAGTTGCAGCGCACTCTAGCAATAGCTGCATTCAGCGTCGCTCATCCCGCCGGTCATGCCATTCTTCATGCGGCGCAGCCGCTGACCCAGCCGCTCCGCAAGTTGATGACGCGCTCGCCACAGCCGCGCCTTCAGCGTGTTCTCGGTAACTCCGAGTTTCTTGGCGGCTTCTCCCGTCGAGTAGCCTTGCACTTCGCGCAACACAAACGCGGTGCGCAGAAGCGGCGATAGCTCATCAAGGTTTGCGCCGATGATCTCGCGCAATTCCGTCCCGGCAAAGACCTGCTCGGGGTTCGGCCGGTTGTCGGAAAAACGCTCCGTCGCCGGTAGTTCGTCCTCGCGCGGCGTTTCATCGAGCGAGACCGCGGGGCGCGCCTTGGCGCTGCGGCGCCTCATCAGCGCGGCATTGATGACGATGCGCGTCAGCCACGTGGAAAACTGCGAACGTCCTTCGAAGCGCCTGAGATTGCGAAAGGCCGAAATCATCCCGTCCTGGAGGGCGTCTTCGGCGTCCTCTGCATTGCCCAGGACGCGAAGCGCCGTCTGGAACAACGGGCGCTGATAACGCCGAAACAGCGTATCCACCGCCTGCTGATCCCCCCGTTGACCGGCGCGAATCAGTTTTTCTTCATTCCACTGCGTTGCGACTGCCACTTGTGTTGCCATTGTTTTCCCCCTCATTGACTCCCTTAAACCCGTGCAGCTTCGCCTGCGGAAAAAATTCACGGCTCAGTGCGCCGGCACTCCCCCTGCCTTGGCCCGAGGTTTCTTCATCAGAACCAAAAACGGGATAACCAGCAGAAAAGTCACGCCCAGGAACTTGAAGTTATCCAGAAAGGAGAGCATGGCAGCCTGGCGCTGCACCAGGTTGTAGATCATGCCGTGCGATTGCGCGGCCGCCGCCGTTGCGTTCGATCCTTGCGAAATTAGACGCAGCGTCGTGCCATTGGTCATCGTGCGCACCGCGGCGTTCAGGTTGTTTACGTGATCGGCCAGGCGCGCCTGGTGGAATTGCGTGCGCCGCGCCAGCATGGCTGTCACCGTGGCAATCCCCACGCTGGCGCCCACATTGCGCGCCAGATTGATGATGCCCGTACCCATGTTCGACTTTTCCTTCGGCACGTAGGCGAACGCCGCGACGTTGATGGGAATGAACAAGAACGCCAGCCCAAAGCTCTGGAACATGCGCGTACGCACGGCATGACCGTAATCCAAGTTGAGGTTCCAACCCGCCATGAGGAAGAGCGCAGCGGAGGAGACCAGGCAACCGAAGGCAATGAGCAGCCGCGTATCCACTTTTGACACGAGAACGCCCACCACCGGCATCATGCACATAATCACCAGGCCGCCTGGTGAAAGCGCCAGCCCGGCCTGTTCGGCGGTGTACCCCAGTAATTGCTGCAACAGCTGCGGGATCAGCACCGTGGTCGAATAGAGCACGAAGCCGAGGAAGAACATCGCCAAGGTGCTGATCGCGAAATTGCGATCCTTCAACATATGCAGGTCCACGACCGGATCTTTTTGGCGCAGCTCCCAAATGATTCCCGCGATGACGCCGATCAACATCAACACGAAAAAGAAACGGATGAAATCGGACGACAGCCAGTCTTCGCGCTGGCCCTTGTCCAGAATGATCTGCATGCTGCCCAGGCCGAGGCTGATTAGCCCGATGCCGATGTAGTCGATGCGCAAGCCCCTCTTGATGCTGGCGCGCTTCATGTACGGCGGGTCCTTAATCAGGAACGACGTCAGCAACAGCGACAGGATTCCCACCGGTACGTTGATGTAAAAGATCCATCTCCAGGAAAAATTGTCCGTGATCCAGCCGCCCAGCCACGGGCCAATCGTCGGAGCCACGACGACTGCAATTCCATACACTGCAAACGCCATGCCACGCTTCTCGAGCGAAAACGTATCGTTCAGAATGGCCTGCTCGCTGGGCTGCAATCCCCCTCCGCCCGCGCCCTGCAAAATCCGGAAGAACACCAGCACGCCGAGGCTCGGTGCAAGACCGCAAAGGAATGAACTGACGGTAAAGAGCACCACGCAGCTCATGTAAAAGCGCTTGCGCCCGATTAGGCCGGAGAACCAGCCGGAAAGAGGCAGAACGATGGCGTTCGAAACCAGGTACGACGTCAGCACCCATGTCGATTCATCCGAGCCCGCGGAGAGATTACCGGCGATGTGCGGCAGCGCCACGTTCGCGATGGAAGTGTCCAGCACTTCCATGAATGTCGCGAGGGTCACCGTGACAGCGATCACCCAAGGGTTTACCGACCCGTCCGGCATTCTCAGTTTGGCTAGAATCCTGTTCAGCATGACCCTTGTTCTCTTCTCGCTCCTTGCTATTAGGTATTACGTTTCACGGGTCGTGAAATTTCCGGGCCGTTCGTTTGTCTCCCTCCCATTTAATTCGTCATCACCGTGGCCACCACGTTCATCCCTGGCCGCAGAATCGCTTTTTCTTGCGGGATTGGATCGAGCACAATCTTCACGGGAATGCGCTGAACCACTTTCACGTAGTTACCGGTGGCGTTTTCCGGCGGCAGCAAACTGACCACCGCCCCGGTCGCTCCAGCGATCGAATCGACATGCCCGCTGAACGTTTTTCCGTACGTGTCGACCTTCACTTCGGCTTTCTGGCCGGGCTTCATGTTTTTCAATTGCGTTTCCTTGAAATTCGCCGTCACCCACACGTCCTGCAATGGCACAACCACGAGCAGGCCTTGTCCTGCCTGAACGATCTGGCCGATTTCGACTTGCTTGTGCGTGACCACGCCGTCGACCGGCGCCGAAATATCCGTATAGCTAAGGTTGAGCTGCGCCGCGTCCAGAGAAGCGCGCGCCTGTTCCACCTTCGCGAGCTTGGCCTGCGCATCGGCGGAGCGCATCTTAACCTGCATAACGTCCGCGAGTGCCGAGCTGACGCCTGCTCGCGCCTGCAAGACGTGCGCTTGCGCCGCATCGAGTTGCGCCTTGGCCACGTCAACGTTGCGCTGCGCCTGCGCCAGTCTTTGTTCGTCGGCCCGCAAAGTGCTCGCCGTCGCATCCGCGTTCGCCTTCGCCGCGTCAAACTGTTGCTTCGAGATTTCGCCTTTCTCCATGAGCGGCGTAAAGCGCGCCAGGTCCGCCTGGCCGAGCAGCGCGTTGGCGCGGCTCTTTTCCACATTGGCTTGCGCATAAGCTAGATCCGCTGTTTTTGCCTGATCGTAGGTGGCCTGCGCCCGGGCCAGGTCGGCTTGCGATCCCGACAATTGCGCATCCGCGTTCGATGTTCCGCTCGCCACGTTTTCCCGTGTGCGCGGCACATCAACACCAGCGGATACCGCTTCGCTCTCGGCCAGTGCCACCGCGGCTTTCGCTTGATCAAGGCTCGCCTGATAATCTCGCGGGTCGATTTTCACGAGGATCTGGCCTGCCTTCACTTGCTGATTGTCGTCCACCAGCACTTGCCCCACTCGCCCGTAAATTTTCGCGGCCACCGGCGTAATGTGCCCGTCCACTTCGGCGTCATCCGTGCTTTCCCGGTTGTGGTAGTAGAAAACCAGCCCCGCGAGCACGGCGATCAGCACTCCTCCGCCGAGCATTAGCAGCGTTCGAACATTTGGCTTCGCCAAGCCCTTGGGAGGTTCCTCTGGCAGAGGCAGCTCCAGGCCGGGTTTCACTCGTGCTGCGTTTTCCAACCCAACTTCGATCTCGATGCTCATTTTTCCCCTTACTTCGAGTAGATTTTTTCCATCTGGCCGATCGAGCGGGCCAGGTCCGCGCGCGCCTGATTGAAACGGTAAAGTGCCGCAATCTGGTTGTCGTTTGCGCGCGCCAGCGAATCCTGCGCTTGAATCACTTCGATGTTGTTGGCGACACCCGCGCGGAAACGGTCGCGCGCCTGAAGCACCTCCTCGTTGGAAAGCTGGATTCCCAAATTCGCCACTTGCACTTCATTGCGCGCGGAATTCAGATTGATTAGCGCGGTCTTCACGTCCAGGGCGATCTGATTACGGAGGTCAGCCTGCTGTTGCCGCAGTTTTTGAATTTCAAGGTCCGCCCGCACGATTTGCGCGTGAATCCGTCCTCCGGTGAACAGTGGCATATTCACCGAAGCCTGGTAGTTATAAGTCGGAATGCCCGTCGACGAAGAAATCCCCTCGTACGCCCAGTTGCCGTCGAAACGCAGAGAAGGCAGCCGCGAATCCGAGGAGGCCCTCTTTTCCGCCTGTGCCGCTTTCAACTGCGATTCGAGAGATTTCCATTCCTGGCGGTCCGCCAGCCCCTGCTCGATGCTGGCATCCATGTCCGGCTGGGGCGTGTCAAAGAAACTGAGGGAGTCCCCCAGTTCAATGGCTTGCCGCGGATCGAGATTCAGCAATTTGCTTAGTGCGTAGAGTGAGGTTTCGCGATCCGCTTCCGCTTCGATCAACCTTTGCTTTTCGTTTTGCAGCTCCACATTGGCGCGCAGCGTGTCAATCCCAGTGCCAACACCCTCTTTTTGCAGATCGGCGGCTTGGTCATACAGCGCTTGGGCAAGGTCGACCCGAGATTGCGAGGCTTGCACATTCGCAATCGCCCTCAGCGATCCGATATATTGCGAAACCACGAGCAGAATCACCTGTTCGCGCGTTGACAAGCTTGTGGCTTTGCTGGCGTCCGCGGAATCGCGCGCTTCCTGATAGCGCCGCCACAACGTCAGGTCGAATATCGGCGCGCCGAACGTAGGTCCTGCCTGAAAGACCTGGAATGGCCCAGCATGCACGGGAAATCCTGGAATGCGCACGCCGATGCCCGTCTCAATATTCTGTCGGCGGACAGCGTCCGAGACGCCTAGTTCCGCTTGGGGCAGCAAATCCGCGCGCGCGATGTTCTTGTCCTGTAAGCTCTGCGCGTATGTGAGGACCGCGATCTGCGCCGTGGGATTCTGTTTCAATGCCAGCGCCACCGCTTGGTCCAGCGTCAGGCGAAGGACCTCCATCGGCGCATTGTCCGGAAGCGGATTGGCTCTTGGTGTTGTTTGTGCGTGCGCCGGCGCCGCAGCGAGCACGACACTAAAGAACAGGAAGTAAAATAGGATATGCGACCCTTTTCCACGCCCACGTTTTCCTTCGTGCGTCTGCTCAGTGGTCTGGTCCGCGATTTCCCGAACGATGGCCTGGTTGAGGCAGCCTTCCGCGATCAGCCGACCGCCTTGCCGGTGAATTTCCTTTAGCAACACTTTCCCGCCCGCGTCGATAAAACTGACACCGCAAAGGTCCACGCTGAACTTCTCGTCGGGGGAACCAGTGCGAAGCTCACGCCAGCACTGCTCGAGCGTGCCCAGCGAGGGACCGGCAAGGCGGCCTTCCACACTTAGTGTGACCTTTCCGCGCTTGCGGTTCGTTGTTATTCTCAGCATGGGTGCCTTCCTGGTTGTCCGTAATAGATGCATTCGCATATCCATCCGATGCAGAAATCTGATATTTGTATCTTATTGAAAACGAAGATATTAGATACTATACGGCGTAGGCCTGTGTAACGTGAAAGCCCATATATGGGCTAAGTGTCGCATTAGGGCACATTGGTAATGCCCATATACGGTCAGACAATGAGTCGTGGATTATCCAGATCAGAACGCGATGGAACCCATGCGAATAAAGTAGAGGCTGACAGTGGCCACAATGATCCACAGAACGATGCCCTGCAACAGCGGACGCCAGCCAACCTCTCGAAGCGTGGCGCGCGAGATGCCTGTGCCAATGAGGAAGAGCGTGGCGGTAAGTCCGAGCTTGCCTGCATAGAAAAGCACTGGAGTCACACGGTTGAGCGCCGGAATGTACGTATTCAACGTGGCGGCGAGACAAAAGAACAGAATAAACCAGGGAAATTGAATATTCGCGCGCCCCAGTGATGCATCCTGCCGTGAGCGGACGTGAGCCGCCGTTGCGAGCGCCAGCGGAACGATCCACAGCGCGCGGGCTAGCTTGACCGTGGTGGCAACGACGAGCGCTTCTGCGCCCCAGCGCGTCGCGGCGCCGACCACGGAACTCGTGTCGTGAATCGCCAGCGCCGCCCATAGGCCGAATTGCGATTGCGACAGATGCAGCACGGCGCCGATCAAAGGAAAAATCAGCAGCGCGACGGAATTCAGAATGAAGATGGTGCCCAGTGAAACGGCCATCTCTTCCTCGTCAGCGTGAAGAATGGGGCCGACGGCCGCGATCGCGCTGCCACCGCAAATTGCCGTGCCCGCAGTGATCAAATAGGAGCAATTTCCCCGTACGCGAATGAGTCTTCCTAAGCTCAAGCCCGCGGCAATTGCGAACACGATTCCCGCCGCCGTATACAGAAAACCGCTGCGGCCGGCCTTGAGTACTTGCTCAAGATTCATGCCAAAGCCCAGCGCCACAACCGAGGCTTGCAACAGGAATTTCGAACCGATTCGGCTCTGGCTCGGGTAGGGATGCGCGAGACTTAGGCCAAACAAGATTCCGGCCGCAAGCGCCACCGGAGGAGAAACTCGTCCGCTTGCCGCCGCCAACAATGCGATTAGGAAAAGAATCTTTGAGAGTACGGACATCTGCCGAAAAAAGAATAGCAAGGGGCCGCTTGGGCAGCCAGCATCATATACAACAAGTTCCGGCTGCGTATAATAGGCAACTCAGACCAAGGAGATTTTCCGCAATGAAATACCGCCGCTTCGGACGCACCGGATGGAACGTGAGCGAGATCGGCTACGGCATGTGGGGCATGGCCGGATGGACCGGCTCGGAAGATACGGAATCGCTCGACTCGCTCCAGCGTTCCGTAGATCTAGGCTGCAATTTTTTTGATACCGCGTGGGCTTATGGCGACGGGCACAGCGAGCAGTTATTGGGAAAAATCCTGCGCACCAATCACGGCAAGACGTCCTGCGGCGGGCCGGACAAAACCCTATACAGCGCCACGAAGATTCCCCCGAAAAACCGGCGTTGGCCGTCGCGACGCGAATTTTCGCTGGACGAATCCTACCCCGAAAAGTACATCGAGGAATACGTCGACAGGAGCCTGAAGAACATCGGCGTGGAAACTCTGGACCTCATCCAGTTTCATACCTGGGAAGACGGCTGGCTCGACGACGTGCGGCTCGCGCGTTCCATGGAGAAACTCCGCAGCAGCGGCAAAGTGCGTGCCGTGGGCATCAGCCTGAACCGCTGGGAGCCGGGGAATGGAGTCCGCGCCGTGCGAGAAGGTCTGGTCGACGCGGTCCAGGTCATCTACAACATCTTCGATCAGAATCCCGAGGATGAATTGTTCCCCGCGTGTCGCGAGAAAGACGTCGCCGTCATCGCGCGCGTCCCCTTTGATGAAGGCACGTTAACCGGGACGCTCACCCTCGAGAGCAAATGGCCCAAGAGCGACTGGCGCAGCACCTATTTTGTCGCGGAAAACCTGAAGAGCAGCGTCGCGCACGCCGATGCCTTGAAGCCGCTTCTTCGCGGTGGAATGACCATGCCGGAGATTGCTCTGCGGTTTATTCTCAATAACTCCGACGTGGCCACCATCATCCCCGGCATGCGCAAACGCTGGAACGTCGAATCCAATATCGCCGCAGGGGACAAAGGCCCCCTCCCGCCTGCACTCCACGCCGAGTTGCGGAAGCACCGCTGGGACCGCACTGCCACGAAGTGGTCCCAGTAACCTGGGCGCACAGTCGTTATCGGTCTTTAATCCTTGGCGGTTGATGGTTGAAGATTTGTTTACGCGGTTTGTTTCAGCGCACGCTCAACGAGCGTCAGGCAGCGCTCGGCCTGTTCGCGGAGCAGCTCTTCCCTGTCGCCGCGTTCCCTCTGCACGCTGTGAAGTTCATCCGCAATCGCCAGCGCCGCGAGCACAGCGAGTCTTTGCGTATCCACGGTGACAGTCGCCGCCCCAATTGCGCGCATCTTTTCATCAACGTATTTCGCCAGCTCCTGGACATACCCTTCTTCTAGTTCGCCGCGCACGACGTAGGTCTGCCCGAAGATTTGCACTTTTACCTGCGCGCTCATTTTAGTTGCCCTGGCTCGTTTGACGCCCAAGATACCATATCGCATGCGCACGATAAACGCGGCTCTTTGGTACGGCTTCGGGCGTGGACTTCGGCAATAGGTCAACTCGCGCGAAGCTGCGCTCCGAGTTTTTTCTCGAGCGTGGCGACGATTTTTGCGGAGACGTCCGCGATGCGCGCGTCCGTGAGCGTGGCCTCGCGGCTCTGGAATGTGACGCGCACCAGCAGCGAGTATTTTCCATCGGGCACATTCTTGCCGCGGAACAAGTCCGTCGCTTCGATCGACGCAATTTCCGCGACGTTCAATCCGCGAATCGCGCTGCTCACGTCGGAAAACCGCGTTCCGTCAGCGAGCAACAGGGAAAAATCGCGCTCGACCGCCGGGAAACGCAGAAGCGGTTCATACCGCCGGTGCTCTTTCGCCCCGCGCATCGCTGCGTAAACCGGATCAAGCAGCAGTTCCGCGAGAAAAACGTCCTGGCGCAGCTTCACTTTTTCGGCCGTGCGCCGGGCCAGCTGGCCTGCGGCGCCGATTTCCTCGTTGCCAAGAAAAAAAAACCCGCGGCGCGCGGCGTGCAGCCACTCCGGCCCGCCCTGTTCCCAACGCAAGGACCCCGCGAGCGCGCTGATGGAATCGAGGTCGCCTTTCAAATCCGCAAAGGAATATTCACGTGCGTCATCGTAAAGAGCTTTTTCGCGCGCCTCGCCGGTCGCGCCAATCGTGAGCACCGGCGTTTCGACGGACTTATTCCCAGTAAGACGGTAATGGCGGCCAATTTCAAAAAGGCGCACATTGCGCTGGCCATGATTCAAGTTCCATTCGAGCGTGGCGGCCATGGTCACAAGCCCAGTGGAACGCAGCACGTTGGCCTCTTCAGAAAGGGGATTCGCAAGCCGCGCGGGAGCCGCTTCCGCCGGGCGGAACAGCGCGTCACGTTCTTCGGAGACGTGCGGAATGGTCAGAATCTCGTGGTATCCCAGGCCCACCAACCGCTCGCGCAAGCGCGTTTGCGCTTCGTAGTGCGGCAGCCGCGCCGCGCCTTGCCGGGCCGCGGGCAGCCGCGGCGGAAATTTGTCCAGGCCGTAGACGCGAGCGACCTCTTCAATAAGATCGATCTCGCGCTCGACTTCCGCGCGCCAGGAAGGTTGCGCGCATTGCCACGCGGCCAGAAGAGACCCCGCCGCGCCGCGATTCGCATCGACGCGCTTCGGAGCAAAGCCCAGCGCTCCGAGAATGGCCTCGATTTCCTTGTCGGGAACGTCCGCGCCCATCACGCGGAGAATTTCCGCGCGCGTGATGGATATGTCCTTGGGCTTGCGTTTCCCGGGATAAACGTCCACGACGCCGCCAAGCAGCTCGCCACCTGCCAGTTGCAGAATCAATTCCGCCGCGCGGCGGGAAGCAAGCTCCGCCATTTCGGGATCGGCGCCGCGGCCGAAACGCGTGGAAGCTTCCGTGTGCAATTTCAGGGAGCGTGTTGCCCGTCGAACGGCAATCGGATCGAACCACGCGCACTCGATCAGAATGTTTTTCGTCGAGAACGAAATTTCCGTTTCGGCGCCACCCATGATTCCGCCAATGCCCACGGCCCGCGAGCCGTCGCCGTCACTGATCGCGCAGGTGCCGGGCTCGAGCGTCCGCTCGATGCCGTCGAGTGTCCTTATTTTTTCTCCCGTGCGAGCGCGGCGAACGACGATGCCGTGATTCCGCACCTTGTCGTAATCGAACGCGTGCAGCGCGTGCCCCAGCTCGAGCATGACGTAGTTGCTTACGTCGACGACATTGCTGATGCTGGCCACGCCCGAAGCCTCGAGGCGCTCTTTCAGCCATTTCGGCGAAGGCTGAATCTTCGCGCCGCGAATCACGCGAGCCGTGAAACGCCCGCAGAGCTCCGGCGCTTGAATTTCCACTTTTACGGCGTCGCTGGCCTTGGCAGAGCTTTCAGTGGGTTTCGGCGCGGCAAATTTCACAGGCAGCTTGTAAATCGCGCCGACTTCGCGCGCGATTCCGAAATGCCCGAGGCAATCGGGGCGATTTGAGGAAACTTCGGCGTCTATCACCGCGCCATGCGGGCCTGTCTCGACGCCGCCGATGTTCGTCCCGGAAAGCGCGAGCCGCGACGCCAGCTCCGTCGGCGCTGCTTTCACGTCGACAAAATCCTTGAGCCAGTTGTAGACGATTTTCATGCGCTATATCGCGGTCCGGGAAAGCTGTCCAAAATAGATCTCCGTTCTGAAGCTCATAGTGACGCGGCCGTTTTGCTGGTGCTTGAGAAAGAGTTCGCGCAGCGCCTCCATCATCGGAGAGAAATTTGGATGGCCCTCGCGAGGGGCATACGATGCGCTGCGCAGAAGTCCCGCCAACTCCTCCGAATCCAGCAGCTGTGCACTAACCATTGTGCGTTCGCGGAATCTCTCGTCGCGAAAAAATCCGTGCCACAAGTCGCGTACGCTCTTATAGTCCGCGGCGTATTTGACAAGAATCTCCTCATAGCCTCTACCAAAAGAGGACTCCCTTTCCCGAACGTTCCACACTGTGACGACCCAGCCCGAGGGCTTGAGAATGCGGGTGAATTCGTGCCGCGCGGCGGCGGGATCAAACCAGTGAAACGCCTGGCCCGCGGTAACGAAATCAACGCTTGCGTCGTCCAGCGTCGTGGCCTCGGCGGATCCGTTCACGCTGGTGAAATTGTCGTAAGAGGCGAGGTACTCCTCGCCGGCTTGCCGCATCGGTTCGTTGGGCTCCACGCCATACACGTGGTTGCCATTTTTCAAGAACAGTTCGCTCAAGAAACCTGTTCCTGATCCGATGTCGGCGACGCTGTGTCCCGGCCGAAGACCGCATTCGCTGCGCAGCGCTTCGATCACTCCCCCGGGGTAGCTTGGCCGGTACCGGATATAATCGGCCACGCGATCGGAAAATCGTTCCTTGGAATCGGCAAACGTCATGAGTTTCAAATCCTTTTTCAGGGAAACTGCCGCAAAAAGCGTACGTCGTTCTGAAAAAATACCTGAATGTCGTCGATGCCGTACCTCAGCATGGCCAGGCGGTCGATGCCCATGCCGAACGCGAAGCCGCTGACTTTCTTTGCATCGTAGTTCACGAAGCCATACACCGCGGGATCCACCATGCCTGCGCCGAACAGCTCGATCCATCCAGCGCCTTTGCATTTGGAACAAGTCCCTCCACCGGCGGCGGTGCCGCTGCCTCCGCAAAATATGCAGGAGACATCGAACTCCACGGAGGGTTCCGTAAAAGGAAAATAGCTGGGACGGAAACGGGTCTTCACGCCCGGGCCGAAGAATTGCTTGACGAAATATTCGATGGTTCCCGTGAAATCGCAAAACGTGATATCGGAATCGACGGCCAGCCCTTCCACTTGGTGAAAGATAAACGAGTGCGTGGCGTCGGGATTGTCGCGGCGATACACCTTGCCCGGCACAATCACGCGCACAGGCGGCTGGCGCTTTTCCATGGTGCGAATCTGCATGGGTGAAGTGTGCGTGCGGAGAAGGAGCGGCTCGGGCGCTCCCTTGGGCAGCTCCAGATAAAAAGTGTCCATGTCGTCGCGGACGGGATGAAACTCCGGGATGTTGAGCGCCTCGAAGTTGTAATAGGGCGTTTCGATTTCCGGGCCTTCGACCACGGAAAAACCGATCGAAACGAATATGTCTTCGACTTCCTGAAAAACCTGGCGAATCAAATGATGCGAACCGACGGGCCGAATCACCCCAGGAAGAGAAAGGTCGACGCGTTCGCGGGCCAGCGCAGTGGATTCAACTCCGGCTTCGACGGCCGCTCGGCGTTCTTCAATCTTTGCCTCAACGTGCGCGCGCAGCCCGTTCAGGGCGGCGCCCACAGCGCGTTTCAATTCGGGAGAGGCGGGTTTCAGCCAATTGTCAGTAATTTGGGTGAGCACGCCGGATTTTCGACCAAGCCATGCATCTCGAAAATGTTTCCAGGTAGTTTCGTCGTGTGCCTGATTCGATTCCGCGTCAAAACGAACGCGGACTTCGGCGAAGAGCGGAGCGATTTGGTCCGGGCGAGAAACGGACAGCTCGGAGAGTGTACGTCCAGTTTTGTCGTCGCCAGAAGTCATACTCGTCGCTCAAAGTCTACTCGGAAATCTAGGAGAGGTTGCGACCGACGGTAGGAATCGACAGCGAAACGCCCCTCGGCAACCTCAGAACAAGCTGTCGCTCCGAGCCAGCGATTTCGTGCCGCGGCCTACGCTTTTTTCTTTTGCGGTGCAGCGGCGGCCTTGGCCTTTCCTGCGAGCTGCGCGAAGGCCGCGGCGTCCTTCACCGCCATGTCCGCCAGAACTTTGCGATCGAGCGCAATCCCCGCGGCTTTGAGCCCGTGAATGAGCTGCCCGTAGGTCAGACCATTCTGCCGCGCGGCCGCGCCGATGCGCTGAATCCACAACCGGCGGTACTGGCGCTTCTTCACGCGGCGGTCGCGGAAGGCGTAGCGATCCGCGCGATTCGCGGCTTCCTGCGCCGATTGGTACAGCTTGCTCTTGGTGAGGAAAAAGCCCTTCGTCCTCTTCAGGTACTTCTTGCGCCGAGCGCGGCGTTTTGTTCCGCGTTTTACGCGTGCCATGGGGTTTCTCCTTTTAGGTGGGAAACAAAACGGGTTGCGGCGGCGCGCAAATGCACGCGTCTCGCAACGGGTTTGTTTCCGGGGTGATGCTTATGCAGCGCCCGCCTCGCGGCAAACGTTCTTCGCGGAATGAATACGGCGCCGCAAAGAAAAGCGAACCGAAGTTCGCTCCTAAGGGCTGCGAACATTGCTGTTCGCAGCTCACCGGCCGGCAGGCACCCGTGAAGCACTGCCTGGCACGATGTCGCGAGGCTTGCGCCCCGCGGAAAATCCAAGAGCCAAATATCCTAAGCGTACGGCAGCAACAGTCTCACGTTGGCCGCATCGGCGGCATTCACCAGCGTCAGCTTCTTCAGCTTGCGCATGCGCCCCTGAGCTTTCGTTCCTGTAAAATGGCGTTTGCCGGAATGTGCGCGGACAATTTTGCCCGTCGCGGTCACCTTGAAGCGCTTCGCCGCCCCGCGGTGGGTTTTCAATTTCATTTTCGGCTTCGATTTATTTCTCGGCATTGCCTGAAATCCTCTCCTGATTGGGCGGGAACAAACTCCGCCATTCTTAATCCATAATCCCGCTTGTTGCGATCGAAATTGTTTTACGGCGCTTGTTGCGCTGGCTGAGTCACCGGCTTGGCCGCGCCGGCTCCCTTTTTCGGCGCCAGCAGCGCCACCAAAACGTTTCCTTCCATCCGCGGCATCGTTTCAATTTGCGCGTGTTCGCCGATTTCGTTCAACAATCGTGTCATCTTCCCGCGGCCCACTTCCTGATGCGCCATCTCGCGCCCGCGATGGAAAATCATCGCGCGCACTTTGTGGCCTTCCCCGAGAAATCGGATGATCTGATTTTTGCGAACTTGATAATCGTGTTCCGCGGTGGCCGGCCGAAACTTAACTTCCTTCAACTGCGACCCGCGGCTGCTCTTCCGCTGCTCGTGGGCCTTCTTGTTTTGTTGATAGAGGAATTTCCCGTAGTCGGTGATCTTGCATACCGGAGGATCCGCCGTCGGCGAGATCTCCACCAGGTCAAGGCCCCGTTCCCGCGCCATCTTTACCGCTTCGAAGGGCTGCATGACGCCGAGCTGCCCGCCCTCTTCATCGATCACCCGGACCTCGCGCGCCCGGATCCGCTCGTTCACGCGGGTTCGGTCGCTCATCCGGAAGTTACGTTCTGCGATAATTCCCCCTTAACGTCGATAGGCACCTGCTTTCCCCGGTTCGTCCAGGGACTGGCCCCAATTCGACAACCCACTTCTTACCCCGACCTGGTCGGGGTGAGTCCACCCCACCGCCCACAGGCGAAAACTTCCTAAGGACGGGCCTCAAAGTATAGCACGCAGCCGCGACCCCCCGGCAATAGGCAAAAAGCGCCAGGCGGGGCCCTCTATTTCAGTTTCAAGAGCTGATTTCGAACGCGCCTTTCGAACTTGAAAGCTTTGCCAGGAGATGCTCCTTCTCTCCCCGAACGACAGGCATTTCCACACCGAGTGTCTGGAAAACCTGGAGCAAGCCGTCGGGATGTAGACTGACCGCCGCAAATGATTCCAGTTTGCAACCGTGCGGCGCATCCTCCGATGGATGTTTCGAATCCGCGCTCCACTCAATGAAGAAGGGCAGCAAACCGCCGCGGTCGTCCTTCAGAGTAAGAGTTCTCCAGCTCAGAACCCGGCCGTCGGGCCGCTTGCGAGAACCCGGAGTCGGGCCTTCAAACGCCACGCCAGCATCACCAAGCTTCTTCGCGAGCGCGCCGAGGTCACCGGGATGCGCGGCCCACCCGATCAGGCGCGGCTCGGTCATCGTGGCGAGTTGCGGATGCGAGGTCGGCCCATTCTGTTTGGGATCGGGCGCGATGATTTCGAGGTAACGGCGCTCGCCAAGCGATAAAAGCGCATTCTGCGTGCCGCGTCCCGGATGTACGCCGCCAAACGCCGCACGCACTCCCGTGCGCTCCTCGACAAAGTCAATGCCGCGCTGTAAATCGCTGCAGCCAAGCAGAATGTGGTCGAGCAAACTGGGCACGGATTCATCTCCGATAACGAAGCGCGGCAGGACAAGCGCGCCGCCGGCGAACGTAAGAAACAAGCGGCGCGAAATTTCGAGCCCCATACTCACCTCGTCAGAGAGAAATTGTAGAGGAACTCTTCCCGCGTTTGCTCAAATAATGATGCCAGAAAAGCCGCGCCGCCACGGCGCGATACGGGCGCCAGGGCAGGCTGAGTTTTTCGAGGCGCTCCGGCGCGGGACGCTTGCGCAAGCGCTTCACTTCTTGCACCGCGGTCGCCAGCGCGAGGTCGCCCACGGGCCAGATGTCCGGGCGCCGCAGCGCGCTCAAAAGATAAATGTCCGCGGTCCAGCGGCCGATGCCCTTCAAAGCCACAAGCATATTGCGCGCGGCATCGTCGTGCAATTCCTGCAGCTCGCGCAGATCGAGATATCGTTTGGCCAGCGATTCGGCAAGCAGCCGCGTGTACAGCGTCTTTTGCCGGCTGAAGCCGATACGTTTGAGTTCGCCATCGGTCAAGCGCAGAAAACGTCGCGGGGTCAGCGGCTTCGCCGCGGCTTGCAAGCGTTCAAACGCCGCCCGTGCCGATGACAGGGAAACCTGCTGCTCGAGGATGATGTACACCAGCGTTGGGAATCCCGGCTCGCGCACCCACATCGGCGGCCGCCCGTATGTGTGGACAACGCCCGCGAGATCGGCGTCGCGCCTGACAAGTTCAACTACGCCCTGCGCGAAGAATTCCTCATCCAAAAAGATTGGAGATGTCTCCGTCTCAGGAATAGGTAAAGCCATCAGGACCCCTCTAGCTGGTCGCGCGTGAAGCCGCTTCCTGCTGAAGCGCTTCGACAAATTCCGTGAGCGGTCGCGGGCCCAGGTCGCCCTTGCTGCGATGCCGCACGGAGACCGTGCCGGCTTCGGCTTCTTTGCCGCCGACCACCAGCATGTACGGAATCTTCTGCATTTGCGCGTCGCGAATTTTCGCCGGCAGCTTCTCGTTGCGGTCGTCGAGGTGCACGCGCAGGCCGTGGCGTTTCAACGTCTCCGTAACGTGCTTCGCGTAATCCGCCACTTTTTCGCTGACCGGGCAGATTTCCACTTGCACCGGCGCGAGCCACAGCGGAAACGCTCCCGCATAGTGCTCGATCAAAATGCCAAAAAAGCGCTCGACCGAGCCCAACAGCGCCCGGTGCACCATCAGCGGTTGATGCTTCGCACCGTCCTCGGCGACGTATTGCAGGCCGAAGCGCGCGGGCAGATTGAAATCAAACTGCACGGTCGTTAGCTGCCACGGCCGGCCGATGGCGTCGATAAGCTTGATGTCGATCTTCGGCCCATAAAATGCCGCTTCGCCCTCAATCTTCTTGTAAGGAATACCCATGCGCTTCATCGTGCCCGCGAGGGCGGCGCTGGCGCGATGCCAGTCTTCCGGCTTGCCGGCGTAATTTTCCGGATGCGCGGCGTCCCAATCGGATAGTTCAACCTCATATTTGTCGAAGCCGAAGTTTTTCATCACCGCAAACGCAAAATCCACGCACGCTTCCACTTCTTTTTCAATTTGATCCGGCGTGCAAAAAATGTGCGCGTCATCCTGAGTAAACCCCCGCACCCGCAGCAGCCCGTGCAACACCCCGCTGCGTTCGTAACGGTACACCGTGCCAAGCTCCGCCAGACGCACCGGCAGATCGCGGTAGCTGTGCAATTTCGATTTGTAAATCAATATGTGTCCGGGACAATTCATGGGCTTGAGCTGATAGTCGGCCTTTTCGACCTCAACCGGTCCGAACATGCTGTCCCGGTAAAAACCCGTGTGCCCGCTCGTCTTCCACAGATCGAGCCGCATGATGTGCGGCGTGTACACCAGGTCGTAGCCGCGGTTCAACAGCTCCTCGCGCAGCCAGTCCTCCACGATTTTCCGGATCAATCCGCCCTTGGGATGCCAGAAAATCAGTCCGGGCCCCGCCTCTTCTTGAATGCTGAAAAGTTCGAGCTCCGTTCCCAGTCGCCGGTGGTCGCGCCGCTTGGCCTCTTCGAGCCGGTGCAAATATTCATCCAGCTCTTTTTGCGTGAAGAAGCACGCGCCATAAATCCGCTGGAGCTGCGGATTTCCTTCCTGGCCTTTCCAGTAGGCCCCCGCCACGTTCATCAGCTTGAACGCGGTGATGCGCTTGGTCGACGGAATGTGCGGGCCCCGGCAAAAGTCGATGAATTTCCCTGTGGTGTAGAAAGAAACCATCGGCTCGACGGCCTTTTCTTCCACAAGCTCGCACTTGAATATCTGATTGTTTTTCCTGTAAAGCTCGATCGCTACCGGCTTTGGGATCAGCTTTCGTTCGTTTGGCAAATCCTGCGCCGCAAGCTCGTGCATCTTTGCTTCGATCTTGGCGAGGTCATCCTGCGTAAACGGTTCCTCGCGCAGAAATTCGTAGAAAAATCCCGTGTCGATCGGCGGTCCGATCCCCAGCTTCACATTCGGAAAAAGTTCCAGCACGGCCGCTGCCAGAAGATGCGCCGCCGAATGCCGGAACACAAAAAGCGCGTCGGCATCTTTTTCCGTCAGTATCTGCAGCTTGACGTCGCCATCGAGTGGCCGCCGCAAATCAACGAGTGTGCCCTCGCCATCGTTCGGCGCTACGATGCGCGCCACCAGCGCGGCGTCCGCCAGCCGCGGCGAAATGCTTCGCGCGATGTCCGCGGGCGTTGTGCCCTTGGGTACGTCCTGGACCTTGCCGTCTGGCAATGTAACGTGGATCTGTTCCATGTTTGTTCCGTCCACCGGGAAGGAGAAATTCTAGCTTATCGGCGGGTCAGAGCGCGGTCAAGGTTCACCGCCCCAATTGGTCGGCCAACAAACATTCTCGCTTGACAACGCTTTGTCGCAAGGTGTAGACCTTACATAATTTCAGTAAAGTTTTTACGAATTAGCCAATCACTCTTCGGGGGGAGACATGTCCAGAATCAACACCTTGGCCCGCGCCGGTTTGGTATCACTTTCTTCGCGATCCTCGCGTCGCACGGTCATTTTTCAAACTTTCCTGCTGGCACTCCTGGGGTGTCTCCTCTGTGGCGGCTCCGCCCGCGGCCAGGCCAGCACTTCCGTCCGCGGGACGGTGACCGATCCGAGCGGAAAGGCTGTGGCAGGCGCGGGTGTTGTTCTGTCGAGTGCCGAAACCAAGACGGAACGCAATGTAACAACGGGAGATCAGGGCGAATACCAGTTTCTTCTTGTCCCGCCTGGGACCTACACGCTCACCGTCACCGCCCCTGGCTTCCGCCGGCATGAACAAAAGGATTTAGCGCTCCTCGTTAATACGCCGGCGACCGCAAACGTGCAGCTCAAGATCGGCGGCACAAACGAAACCGTCACGGTCACCTCAGAGGCTCCGGCCATCAACATGGTGGACGCTTCTCTCGGCAATTCCTTTGAAGAAAAACAGGTGAGCCAACTCCCCCTCGAAGGCCGCAACGTCCCCGATCTTTTGAGCTTGCAGGCAGGAGTGGCCTACACAGGAAACCGTATCGGCGACAAAGATCAGGATACTCGTAACGGAGCGGTGAACGGCGCGCGTAGCGATCAGAGCAACGTCACGCTGGACGGCGTGGACGTGAACGACCAATCCAACGGTTACGCGTTCACCTCCGTACTGCCCGTCACGCAGGATTCCGTTGAGGAATTTCGTGTAACCACCACCAACTACGGCGCCGACCAGGGGCAGGGCTCAGGAGCGCAGGTAACCCTGGTGACCAAGAGCGGCACGAATGCATTCCACGGCTCGGCCTATGAATACATCCGCAATACAGTCACGAGCGCCAATGACTACCTCGTGAAGCAGTCGGAGCTGAACATCGGCGATCCCAACAAACCCCTTCAACTGAACCGCAATATCTTCGGCGCATCAGTGGGCGGACCGGTTCGCAAGGACCGTCTGTTTTTCTTTACCAATTACGAAGGAACACGCGAACGCGAACAGCAACGCGCGGAGCGCGTCATTCCAACGCCCTCCATGTGCCAGGGAATCTTCCGGTATCTGGACGTGAACAACAACCTCGTCACGGTGACGCCCGCCCAGCTTAAGCTACTCGACCCGCGGAACCAGTCCCAAAACTATCCCCCAGGGATCCTTGTCGGGATTGATCCTGCTATGCTGGACCTGAGCAATCCCAACACGCCAGGCGGCTATCTCGGCAAGACATTTTGCACCGGGAATACCAAAACTAACGATTTTGCGGCCGGTGATGGTCTCAACTACGCGGGCTTCGTTTTTCGGGCGCCCACCAAGCTGGATAACGACGTCTTTATCGCTCGCGTAGATTACCGTCTCACCTCCGATGGCAAACACTTGTTGTTCTGGCGCGGCGCCCTCCAGGATTTGCGCAACCCGGGAACTCCCTTCCTGCCCGGCGATGCTCCCGAGCAAACTACAGCCGACCACAGCAAGGGGTTTGCCCTCGGATACACCACCGTGCTTAGCCCCACTCTCACCAATTCTTTTGTATGGGGATTCACCCGGCAGAGCTTCGGCGTCGTCGGTAATACCCCCAACAACCAGGCATGGAACACATTTTTAGGGCTCGATCAAGGCATCGTCTACAGCCACAATTTCCAGGTAAACCTGCACAACCTGAAGGATGATCTATCCTGGACCAAGAAGACCCATGCCTTCCAGTTTGGCGTGGCCATCGGCCTGGCGCGCGATCCCCGCGAAAGTTTTCTACACTCCAATCCTCTCGGCCTCGGGACAACCAACTGGACGTCCCCAATAGGTTTCTCCTTTACCTCGAGTACCCTCGACCCCACGAATACGAACGCGCACCCCGGAATAAGTTTGCCGGAGCCGCTCTCCTCGACGGCCTATGACCGCCCGCTTCTCGCTTTGTACGGCATGGTCTCGGATGTCGTTGCCAACTATAACCTGGACAAGAATGGGAACGTGATGCCCCAGGGCGCTCCTGTAAAGCGCAACTACGGACTCAACTCCTATGAGTTCTATGGGCAGGACACCTGGCGCGTCAAACCGAACTTCACACTGACCTACGGACTCCGCTGGTCTTTCTTCCCTCCGCCTTGGGAGACGAACGGATTGCAGACTTCCCCAACCTTCGGTCTGGGAACGCAATTTGCCCAGAACGTCAAGAACGCGCAACAGGGTCTCGGGTACACTTCGGAGCCTCCGATTTCATTCACGCTCGGCGGACCAGAAAATAACGGCCCAGGCTTCTACTCTTTTGAAAAGACCGATTGGTCCCCCAGAGTCTCCATCGCCTATTCGCCCCGTTTTGGAGGAAGCCTGCTCAAGAAGATTTTCGGCGAGAATGATAAGACCGTCATCCGCGCCGGCTTCAGCCGGGTTTACGACCGGGCGGGCTTTGCGCTCCTGAACAGCTTCGACCAGATCGGTTCGGCCGGTTTGACCACCACATTGCAGAATCCATGCTGCACAGCTAACCAGACGGGAGCCGAAGATCTGCCGCGCATCACCGGCATCAACACAATTCCCACTGTTAACAGCCCGCCAACTGGTATTGCAGCGGTCCCTTTCCTTCAGCCGGCGCCTTTGGGAGGCTTTCCGCAAACGCCAAACACTGCCGCACAGGCCAACTTGTGGGGAACTGACGACACCCTGAAGACCCCCCACGCTTACGCCGTTGACTTTTCGATCGGGCGCGAACTTCCCAAACGATTCTCACTGCAATTATCGTACGTTGGCCGCTTCGGCCGCGATCTGCTCACCCAGCGCGATTTGACTCAGCCCTTGGACATCAAGGATCCGAAGACCGGAATTGACTACTACGCAGCCGCTGCAGCCCTCTCGAACTTGGCGAGGAAGTTTGCCTCAGCCAACCTTGCCTTGCCTCCACCTAATTCATGTGGAACCCCCAACTTTTATACCGCTTGCATCACGACGGCCCAGATTAACAGCGTTACCGCTGCGATGCTTGGCCCGACCGCGCAATACTGGGTGGACATGCTGCCGAAGCTTCGACCGGGCGCCACTGCGTATGCGGACCTCTTCTTCCCGACTTCCTTCCCCGCAGCGAATTCTACAGATAGCCTGCTCCGAGCCGTCTTTGACCTCTATTACAATCCGGCCCTCTCCGTCGTCGGCGACGAGATTGTGGGGCTGGCGGATATCGATGCTTACGGTGGGTTGGGAGATAACACCGGAGGGAAACCCTATTTTTTCAGCACCACGGGGCTCAACGGCGGCGCCGGTCAATTCCTCAATGACCAGGCCTTCTCCATGTATGGGTGGAGCTCCATCGGCAGTTCAAACTACCACGCCTTGCAAGTGAGCCTGCGGAAACAGCTCAGCCACGGAGTTCAGTTCGACTTTAACTACACATTCTCCAAGTCCACCGATATCACTTCCGCGGCCTCGCGCGTGGGGTTCTCGGTCTACGGCTATCAAAATATCGGCCTCGTCGGAAGCCGCCTGGCAAATGCCTTTTCTCCGAACCTTGCCCGCGCCGTCTCCGACTATGACCTCACCCACCAGGTGAACCTCAACTGGATTGCGGATGTTCCGGTCGGCAAAGGCCGGGCCCTGGCTCATAACGCCAACGGCATTGTGGACGCTTTCATCGGCGGCTGGCAGCTTTCCGGTCTGGCTCGCTGGACCAGCGGATTCCCTTACAGCGTTGATGGCGGGCAGCGTTGGCCCACGGACTGGTTCCTCACGGCTATTACCCAGATGACCGCCAGGCCCAAGACAGGTATTTTCAAGCTCCTGGGTACCGACGCGAATGGGAAACCTTATGCGTTCGTCAGTCCGTTCGCCAACCCTAGCGCAGCACAGAATGACTTCACCCTGCCCCTCCCGGGCGGAGTTGGCTCGCGCAACGTCCTGCGCGGCGATGGCTTCGCCAGTTGGGACATGAGCCTCTCGAAACGCTGGAAAATGCCCTACCGGGAAACCCACGATCTGCAATTTCGTTGGGAAGTGTTCAACGTGCCGAACCTCACCCGCTTCAACGCCCAGGGCGTGGGCGCGTCGCTGCTCACTTCGTTGACGCAATCGCCGGCCACCTTCGGCGCTTACACCAGCCTGTTGACCCAGCCGCGCGTCATGCAGTTCGCGCTTCGCTATGAATTTTAGTCGCTGCTGCTAGACCTTGATTGGCTCTTTTTACATCCTCACGAAAATCGCGGCGGTAGATCAAGAATTCTGAGCACCGGCCAAGTAAGCGCCGGAGGCGCGCCACAAGTTAGCCCAGCCCGTGAGGGCTGGGTCAGCAAACGGGCAATGTCCAGCGCCGTAGGTGCGGCACGGCCGGCCTCACGCCCATAACGAATTTTAATGAAGTTGCGAAGGCCCGTTTCGTGTCTCTATCCTCGCTACACGCGTCACTCCACGCGCGCGTCGAACACTCCCGTCTCCACCTGTCCCGCGCGTTTGATCTGCACAAAAATCCTGTAATCCCCCGGCTGCGGAAAACCATACGGAAAGCTAACCTCGGCAGACTGCGGCCCCATCGCCATCCCGCCCGGCATCGCCGGCGGAGCCTCGAAAACTCCGGCCTGCGCGAGCTCTAGCGCTGCCATCGCCACCGACCCTGCCGGATGCACGTGCGCGAACGCGCTCATGTCCGAGCGCACAAATTCCGCGTGCCCCGCCATGCCCATGTACGGCTCCAAATCTTGCGCGGGCTTTCCTTCTTTCGCTTGCACGCTGAACGTAAAATTCATCGCGGTGTTTGCTTTCAGCGGACCGCTCGCCCTCTCCCACGTCATGTGCCCGCCATCCGTCAACAGAAACGTGCTCGCTTCCCCCGCGGGTTTCGTCAGCGGCGCTCCCGACCATGACGAGTCATCCCCCGCCAGCGGCTTGCCATCGATCTGCGGCAGATTCACCTCTCCCACCAGTGTCCAAGGAAATCCGGCCTTGTCCACGATGTCCGCAAATACCTGATACTTCCCGGCCGAAATCGACGGTAAATCCTCCGCGAACGCGCCGCCCTCGATTCTCTCCGGATGCAAATGCAGCAGGCGATCCATCCCCGGCACGCGAATCAAAAAAAGATGCATCAGGTGATTGTGGTCGGGAATCACTTCCTCCATCTTGACCTGCTCCGACCACTCCTTGTCCTGGCCGCGCGCTCGAATCACCAGCCGGCTCCCGTTCTCCAGCGTCGTTTCTGCGGCTGGCGGCTTGTAAAAATTCACTCCGCGTTCGTAGTTGCCCTTCTCCGCGCCCCACCACGCACTGCCAAGATACAAAATCCCCACGACCACTACTGCCGTGATCGCCATGACTGTCTTCGCGCGCCGGATTTTCCCTGGTGCCGGCATTTCTCCCGGCGCCAGATTCCCTTCGCGCACCGCCGCGCCCGCAATGAACACCATCCCTACTGCCAGGAACACCATCAGCAATCCTAGAATTCCTTTGAGCGGTTTATCCATCGTCAGGGTGCGTTGCGCGAACGACGGCACGGGGACGGAAACTTCTCCTTTTCCTTTCGCGCCGTCCACCCGGATGCGCACGCGCAGCGCCCCGGATTCCATCAGCCACATACTTCCAGTAAAAAATTGCGGGTCTTCTTTTGATTGCTGCGCCAGGTCCGGCGTCGGCGGCAGGTTTGAGCCCGGCCCGCTCAGCCGCATCGAAACAAATTGCATTGACTGCACATCGCCCGAGGCGCTCCGCACGCGAATTTCCGCCACTCCCGGAATCACCTGAGGCACGCGCACGGTCACATAAAGGTGATAAGGTCCCGCGTCACCCTCGAAATAAACGTCCGGGCTGCCCACGTGCGCGCGCACCGTCAGCGCCGCGCACAACAGCAAAATCAGAACGCCACCCACGCGTAGTCGCATCATGCTCCCGAAACGCAAAAAGAATCAGTCCTTCTTAAGCAGCCCTTGTAGTGGCCGGTCTCCAGACCGGTTTCTTCCCAAGAATCACTTTACGCAGGAAATCGGCAAACGCGCCATTCGCGCGGCTCTCACCTTTTCATCCGCCGCATCCAATCGCCCCACGCCAGCCCCAGCCGCGAAGTAATCATCGCCGCCACAACCGCGAACGCCATCGTGAGCCAGAACGCCCCGCGCGTTTTCTCCGCCGCCACGAACGCATACGGATCGTACAGAAATCCCGCGGGATCGAAGTAACCGAAGTACGCCATCCCGAAAATCCGGTTGCGCGCCAAGGGCGACATTAGAAGATTCGCAAACGGCCATTGCACCGCGACGAAGCTCACCAAAAATGCCGCTCCCGTCGCCCCCGCCAGACGCCATCTCTTCCAATCCCCAACCCTATTCCACAACAAATCCAGCACCACCGCCGGCACGATAAACAGCAGCGGAAATCGCAATGGAATAAGATGCGTCACGTGCTGGTACACCGGCCCCAATTTCGGCTCCGCGGGAAACAGCGGCAAAATCCACTCCGCCGCCAGCAAAATCGCCGTGTAAATTGCCGCCACCCGCGTGCACGCCCATTTGTTTCCCGCTCCCCACGCCGTTCCCACCAGCACCGCGGGAATCCCGATCGCCACCGCCAGGTAGCAACTCGCGCTGTGCATGTACACCGGCCACGTCGGCTGCGTCAGGATCAGTCCCGCCTGCGCCACCGCCGTCGCGCCCACGTACGCGAACAGCCACATCAACCGCCCGCGCAGCGCCTCGCTCGCGCGATTCATCAGCCCCGCCATCAACGCCAGCGCGCCCACCTTGATCGCAAACGACCCCAGCGACAGCAGCGTGTGCGGTGGGCTTACAATCTTCACGTCCAGCCCGTACGCGTTGTGCCACCAATTATCGAACGGCGCCGACGTGAGCATCGCCACGCAGCCCCACACCGCGATGAACGCGCCCAGCGGCCCGCGAAATCCCCAAATCTTCACCGACGTCTCTCGCGCCGCCGACTCTCCGCCAAACGTCGCGCTCAAAATCAAATACCCACACGCAATTCCCACCAGCACGCCGGTCATCTGAATCGCGATGTGCGCCGGCGTCCAGAACGTGTCCCGCCCAATCGACATGTGCCAGGAAATATCCCATATCCCGCCGACCATTCCCGACGCGATTCCCGCCACCATGCACCAAATCGTCCACGGGATGGACGTGGCGTCCGCCCTCGCGGCCGCTCGCTCGCCCATCTCCACGCCAATCTGCGTCCCCAATGGAATGCTCTGTCCCATAGTTCCCCCGCTCCGTCTGCGCGCCAGTCTACACCCTGGGTCTCATGTGCCCTAGCTCACCCGCTTAGCGGCTTGTGTAGGGCCGGGCTTTCGCGCTGTTTACGTCCCGCCGCTTTTGCGGGAAGCCCCGGCCTCTTCCTTGGGATTTCCTCTCCCCTCCCGCATCGTGGCTTTTTGTAGGGCCGGGCTTTCGCGCTGTTTGCGTCCCGCTGATTCTGCGGGAAGCCCCCGCCTCTTTCTTGTTAAGGCGTCGGCTATTCTCCGATAATCTCATATGCGCGAAAGGCCCGGGGCCAAGGCCCCCCTACACAAACCGCGCTCCGCCCATGGGCGAACGCCGTAAAACAATTCGTCTCGCCACCGAAAACTATCGTGGCCGTCGAATCTACTTCGTCACGCTTTGCTGTCTGAATCGTCGGCGCACATTCGTCAGCGAGGCGCCCGCTCGTCAACTCTTGGACCAATTAATAGCTTGCACCGCCCTTCATGACTTCTCGCTCCACGCTTATTGTCTGATGCCGGACCATCTGCACATTCTGGTAGAAGGCATGGGCGACTCCTGTGACTTAACTCGTTTTGTCGCCGAATTTAAACAAAAAACTGCCTTTGACTATCGAAAGCGGACGGGGCTCTCCTTGTGGCAATCACGCTACTATGACCATATTCTGAGAAAAGGAGACGATACAGAAAACGTCGCCTGGTACATCTGGACGAATCCCACCCGCAAAGGGCTCTGCGCTGCGCCCCAAGACTACCCATTTAGCGGCTCACTTACCATCGACTGGAAAGATCGCTGCGTTCCGGCTCGTCTGTGGGCTCCATCTTGGAAGGCACGGGGGCCGCTCTTGTAGGGCCGGGCTTTCGCGCTGTTTGCGTCCCGCCGATTTTGCGGGAAGCCCCGGCCTCTTTCTTGGGATTTCTTCTCCCCTCCCGCATCGTAGCTTTTGTAGGGCCGGGCTTTCGCGCTGTTTGCGTCCCGCCGATTTTGCGGGAAGCCCCGGCCTCTTTCTCTTTGTCTCGCCTTGACTTGTTTTACCGGTTGATTAACGATCCAAACTTGATCAACGTGTCCAAACCCATCTCCACCCCTGCCCGCCGTAGCAGCAATTCATGCGAAGGCGGGCCAAGTCGCGCCGTAGCCTCGAGCGAAGGCGGGCCCACTCCCATCCTGGACGACCCCAAACACCACCTCCGCATCTACCAGGGCGACTGCCTCGAAATCCTCGCCCAAATCCCCGAATCCTCCGTCGACCTCGTCTTCGCCGACCCGCCCTACTTCCTCTCCAACGGCGGCATCACCTGCCACGCCGGCAAAATGGTCTCCGTCAACAAAGGTGACTGGGACAAATCCCGCGGTCCTGATGCCAATCACACCTTTAATACCGCCTGGCTCGCCGCCTGCCAGCGCGTTCTCAAGCCCAACGGCTCCATCTGGGTCTCCGGCACAGCCCACGTCATCCATTCCGTCGGCTTTGCCATGCAGCAGCTCGGCTTCAAGCTCCTCAACGACATCTCCTGGGTCAAGCCGAATCCTCCTCCCAATCTCTCTTGCCGCTACTTCACCCACGCCACCGAAACACTCATCTGGGCCGCGAAAAACGCCAAGTCGCGCCACACCTTCAACTACAAGCTCATGAAGGAAACCAATCGCGGCAAGCAGATGAAATCCGTCTGGGAAATCCGTCCGCCCGAGCCTTGGGAGAAAAAATTCGGCAAGCACCCCACCCAAAAACCCGTCGCCCTCCTCGAACGCATCCTCCTCGCCTCCTCCAACGAAGGCGACCTCGTTCTCGATCCATTCTCCGGCAGCGGAACGACCGTCCTTGCGGCCTTGCGTCTCCGCCGTCACGCCCTCGGCTGCGAACTCTCCGCCGAATTCCTCAGCCTTTCCCTCCGCCGCCTCTGTTCCAATTTGGTACACGTCGAACTTTCTTTCTCCTGCGTCGAGTTTTCTCTTGATCTCTTTTCCGATCCTATGGATCGATCCAAATACGCACTCTCTCGCACCACAAAGCGTGCCGCGGAAATGTCCGTTCACGTCCAACTCGTCCAGCAAGAGCGCCGCTTCTATTTCATCGGCCGCACCGACCGCCGCGTCATCTTTACCGTCCTAGCCGACTCTCTCGACGAAGCCAGCCAAAAATTCCGTGCCTCCGGCCGCCCCGACTCCGACGCCCTGTTCATCATCAAAACTGAAACTGAAATCTACCTCGCCTGAGTTCGAGGGTTTTAACGTAACGCCGCCCTTCAGGGCGGCATCTTTCTTTGCCTTCGCTAGCGTGATCTAATCCCCGCGTGGACCTTCATCTACCCATCGCTGGCCTCGACCGCTATAAGAGTGCCTCTCAGCGCGCCCGCATAGGCACTGAATCCTGGGGAGCCACAAACTTCTTCTGTCCCGCCTGCGAATCCCCTCGCCTAGACGCTGCGCCGCGAAACACCGTCGCTGTCGATTACTTCTGCCCCGCTTGCAAATCCCCTTTTCAACTAAAGAGCCAATCGAAACCACTCGGCACCAGAATCGTCGACGCCGCATACTCTGAAATGAAACGCGCCATTCTCGAAGACAGAACTCCCAATCTGTTCGTTTTGCACTACGACCTCGACACCTGGGTCGTCCGCACCGTCCTTCTCGTCCCTCATTTCGCGTTTGCACTATCCGCGGTTGAGCGCCGCAAACCACTCGCTCCGACAGCTCGCCGCGCCGGTTGGATCGGCTGCAACATTTTGCTGGATAGGATTCCCGTTCACGCCCGCATCTCCGTAGTGGACGAAGGAACGCCGCAGACCTCACAGCAAGTGCGAGCCTCTTACAATCGACTCCGACCATTGGAAAAACTGCAGGTAGAAAAACGCGGCTGGACACTCGACGTGCTGCAGACCGTTCAATCGCTAGGCAAACTCGAATTCACCCTCGCCGACGTTTACTCCCGCGCCGACGAACTGGCGAAACTTCATCCCAACAACCGCCACATCCGCGACAAAATCCGCCAGCAACTTCAAGTCCTCAGGGACCTCGGCCTCCTCACCTTCCTCGGCAGCGGCTCGTATCGGCTTTTGTAAATCCCCCAGAACGTATGCTCAACCTGGACCGACGTGGACGCCTAATCAGAGCCTTTGTTTGAGCAGGTCATCGACGGCCGCCTCGACTTTCTCGAATGGCTGCTCGGGGCTTGGCGCGGGCTGCAGTCGTCCCTGGCGATCGATGAGAAAAATCGCCGGGTACCGCGCGATGTCGCGATAGATGTTCGGGACTTGTCCACGGAGCGTGAGCAGCGGGTAACTCACCGGGACCTCTTTCAAATACTTCTGCTGCACATCGACGTCCTCATCCGACAGCCCGAACACAATGAATCCTTGATCTTTCCGCTCTCGGTATAGCCGGTTGAGCTTCGGCATTTCGTTCCGGCACGGCCCGCACCAGGTCGCCCAAATATTGACCAGCACGACCTTGCCCCGCTGATCTCGCAGGCGCTGGGAGTTCCCGAACAAGTCCAGCGTTTCAAAGAGCGGTGCGGCCACATCCTGCATCGCCTGGTTTCGGGACTGCTTCGACCGGGTGATGCCGTCGCTCACCGGGCTCCATGCGAGACCCAGCGAGAGAGTCGCGAGGATGAGACCTATTTTCCCGGCTAGCGAAAGTGCCTGCCGGTGGCGGTCCTTTATGGCGAGGACCAGCGTACAGACAAACGGCACGGTCATGGCCAGCGTCGCGATAGCGAGACGAGAGAGCCAATTCTTTTCGGGGTCGGCGCTGGCCCGGAGGAGTGCCTGAGAAACCACTGCATACAAAAAAATGGCCGCCAGCGGAGAAACGATACCGGAGATGAGCACACGGTATTTGGACAGCTTCACCATCAACTGTTATTTCCTTGCTTGACCACCAAAACGGCACTCAGTCTACTGTCAGCCTCGCCAGCTCGCAACGCTAGGAGATGTCGGGTGCCGCACCCTTCGGTGTCAAGGGTGCGGATTTTGACTTTCTCTTTCCTCCCGCGTTAGCTACAAAATCCGCCAGCAACCGACTATCCGATGGAGGATAGTCGTCCTGAGCGAGTCCGCCTCGACGGACGAGTCGATGGAACATTCCGACCCTGTCGGAAAGGATCTCACCCTTTCTCCAAGTCCGGAGTTTACCCCGATTAGTTATCGGGGAGACCATTTACACTGAGTCAATCGAAGTGCGGCCTCCTCACCATCCTCACCATCCTCATCCCTGTCTCCTATAGCCTGTGCTAACATCCAACCACGAGGCTGTCCCATGCCCGTCCACCGCATAAGCTACCTGCTACTGGTGTTCCTGATTTTCTCCGTTGCTCCGCCCTGTAACGCTCAGGCGGTCCCCGCCGAGCAGACTCCCAAGCCCGGCCAGCAGGACGATTGCGCGGGATTTTCCGGTTGGGTCAAGACCTCCAGTTGGGGCGGTGCGTACGAAGCCCATGGAGGATGCTTGACGTTAGGTAACGGTTCCGTCCATGTTGACCCTCCCCCGGTCGACTTCCAAATCACCGAGTTGGCCGCCATCGAAAGAAAGAAATTCATGGTATGGAAAGGTTTCAAGTTCAAGCTCAAGAATGGCAAGAAAGTCGAATTTTATCCCCTCAACCTCAAAGGTTCTGGAGTCGACGATGCCGCCACCCTCGAAAAAGCCATACGGGACATGGCCGCCCAGCAAGGCGTCGTCCTCAAGTGATCCTGCCCTAACACTCGTCGCCGATTGCCGCAGCCTTCGGTTTAATGACAGCGGGTTTTGACTTTTCTGCCGTCGAACCGCAACCTCCTAATTTCCTTGGCTCCAGTTTACCCCGAGCGCAGCGGAGGGGCTCCTACCGTCTGGTCTGAACTCGTCTCCGCTTGCCTCCCCTTTACCACGGGCGTACGCTTCTCGCACTTAGATTAAAGTGAACGCACCGGAGAGAAACATGGCAAATCCCATTCTGGTTACCGGCGCGGCGGGCCGCGTCGGGGCGGTAGGACGCACGGTCACCGAACTGCTCTTGAAACAAGGCAAGGCGGTGCGTGCGATGGTGCGAAATGAAGACGAACGCGCGGAAGCATTGCGCGACATGGGTGCGGAGGTCGTGGTCGGCAATCTGCTCGATCTCGATTCGATGCATAGGGTGCTTGCCGGCTGCGAGACGATGTACTTCAGCATGTCAATTTCGGATGCCTACCTGGCCGCGACCGTCAATGCGGCGGCGGTTGCCAAGCATCACGGCGTAAAGACGTTCATCAATATGTCGCAGATGACGGTTTCCCAGATGAGCATTACCGAAACTACTCCGAGCCCGCAGCACAAGCTGCACTGGCTCGCCGAGCAGGCGCTGAACTGGTCCGGTCTGCCGGTTGTGCATGTGCGGCCAACAGTGTTTCTCGAAGGCTTCTTCCTGACTTTGACTCCGGATTCCGTCAGGGAATTCGATCAGATCAGGCTCCCGTTCGGGGAAGGCAAGACTTCGCCTGTGGCAGCGGAAGACGTTGCGCGGGTGATCGCCGCGCTGCTCGCCAATCCGCAGCCGCACATCGGCAAGATCTATCACCTGACCGGTCCGCAGTCCGAGAACATGCATTTCTTTGCGCAGGAGTATTCGAAAGCGCTGGGCCGCACAATCTCCTTTCAGGACATTCCCGTCCAGCCGTGGCGGGACGAGCTGCTAAAGAGGGGCTGGCCGGTTCACCTGGTCAACCACCTCGCGGCGATGGGCGATCTGCATCGCGCGGGGCGCTTCGACCGCAAGTCGGACGACGTGCTTACGCTGACAGGGCAACGGCCGCTGAGCGTGCAGGAGTTTGTCCGAAAGAATGCGGCCGCGTTCACCGCGTCGGCAAAAGCAAAAGAGGCTTGAGTGTTTGCAGATGCCGGGCGCCGCAGCCTCCGGTTTGAAGAATTCGCCGTCAACTTTCGACTGCTAACTGTCTTCTCCGCGCTCGCAGCCTGCCCTGAGCCTCGTCGAAGGGTGCTCCCACCTCTGTGCCCGGCGCCTGCCCCGACCTGGTCGGGGTGTTAAAGCTTTTTCCGGCCCGCCGATGTTTTCCTTGACTTACCGTAACCCTTCCGGTATCTTTAGTGCGGTATAAATTTGCGCATCGACGGCGGGGGCCACTCTCCCGCTTTTTCTTTTGTGCAACCCGGCTGCCGCTCTTCAATCCCCTCGTACGACAAACTGCCCCGTCTGCACAATTTCGGTGCAATTCTGGTCGAAAATAACTCGTTTATTTACCACACTTCCGAACTCGCCTCGGATGTGTGGCAAACAAAAGACTTACGGAAAACTTAAGCCCTTTAGATACCACACTTACAGAAAATAGGGGGGTGGGGGGTGTTATTGTTAACCAGATTTCCGACGAGGAAATCTGTCCTGCCTGCCCCGAGCGAAGTCGAGGGGAGCGACCGAAGAGAGTCGAAGGATCTCTCTAGCTGTCCACGAAGGATTTTTTCCCTGAGCTAGCGTGCTAGGAACTATGAGATGCCGCCTGGACTAAACGGCGCCAGAGACACACATCTCCTCTCGCGCGCCCGTCCAGCAAATGACCGGCCCCTCGCTCGACACCGCTAGAGAAGATTCAGCTATTTATGCGCGTAGTGCGTAAGGCGCGCCATCAAGTCGCGCCGGCTGTCGGGCACCGTGCTGCCAAAGAATGCCGCGCGGTCCGCATCGCTCATCTTGCCCAGCGTCGTGTTGACGGCTGTTGCCCACTTGTCCATGCCTTCGGCATTGGGGTAGGTGATGACCAGGCACCGCATTGAAGGCGCGGAACTGTTTACATACTGCTCGTCGACGCCGTACGACGTAGCCACGCCTTTCTTGAATTGTTCCTCAAACGTCGGCCCCAGGTATTTCTTGAGCGCCGCGCCGTAATCGCCCGGCTTGTCAGTCTTCGCCATCTGGCAAACCACCCGCAGGTATCCGGACCCTCCGGTGACGGTGCTGGCATGGTGCATCGTCGACTGCATGAGCAAGTCCTCGTGCTTGGTGGCCGCCAACTGGCCCGGCCGCGGCCCGCCCTTACGGAGTTCTTCGAGTACGCGCATGATCCCCGCGAGGGAGTTCGACGACCAGGTCGAGCCGTTTGTATATCCATCGGCTGTGTGCACCATGGTCTCGAAGGTCGACCAGCCAATGATGGTCCCGTCGGCCATGAACCGTTCCGCGACCGGAACGAACGTCTTCTCGGTATCCTCCGAGTATGCCGCCCAATTCGCCCGCGGAACTTGGAACGAGCTCACATAGGTGTACACGACCGGCGTCGGTTCCATCTGGGGAAGAGCCGCCGGTACACACATCACTGCCAACACAACCACAAGTAGGCCCGCTATCCATTTCAACATTGTTCTCTCTCCTTGAACTGACCGGCACGCCGCGCGGCGCGATACCGTCGAAGCTCGCTCCTCGTCGCTCAATTCGCAGGGTTTGCGTAGGGTGCGGGGATGCGGCGTTCTATCTGTAGGCAACCTGGAAAATGGGGCTCGCGCCGGGGTCCCAACTAACGTGCCGGCCTATGTGCGCTGACGATATGCCCCCGCCCTCCCCCCTGTCAAGCCATTCCTCCCCCCCGCCCATCCCGCTCATTCCATATTGTTCTACGGCCGTGTTTTTTCTCGTTGCCTTCGTGTCTCTGTGGCCGTCCCTTTAGTTGACTTTACGCCGCGACTCGTTGCAAATGGATTCGCCGGGACGGGCCCTTTTCGGTTTCCCGGTTGGGATGGTTCATGAACATTCTCGATCTCATCGTTGGCAAGCCCATCAAGACCACCGACGAACGTGCCGAACAGATCGGCCCCGCCGAGGGGATCCCCATCTTCGGCCTCGACGCGCTCAGCTCCGCCGCCTACGGCCCGGAGGCCGCCCTCAGTCTGCTTATCCCTCTCGGGCTTCTCGGCGTGCAGTACATCATTCCCATCAGCGCGGCCATCATCACGCTTCTCCTCATCGTCTACTTTTCCTATCGCCAGACCATCGCGGCCTATCCTTCGGGGGGAGGCTCCTACACTGTCGCGCGCTTCAACCTGGGAACTTTTTCCGGCCTGCTGGCTGCGGCCGCTTTGCTCACCGACTACATCCTCACCGCCGCGGTGGGAATCTCCGCGGGAGTCGGAGCGCTCGTCTCGGCCGTACCTTCCTTGCAACCGCGCACGGTTTCCTTGTGCGTCGGGATACTCGTTATCGTCACGATTCTCAATTTACGGGGCGTGCGCGAAGCGGGAATCGCTTTCATGCTCCCCACCTATCTCTTCGTCGGCACGCTGCTGATTACGATTGCTGGCGGACTGCTGCATGTGGCTCTCGCCGGTGGACACCCCCTTCCCCTCGCACCTCTTCCGCACCCGCCCCCCATCACCGCGGCCGTTACCTTTTGGCTGCTGCTGAAAGTCTTTGCCAGCGGCTGCACCGCGCTCACTGGCGTCGAAGCGGTCAGTAACGGCGTGAAAGCGTTTCGCGAACCGGCCGTCAAGAACGCGCAGCGCACCCTCACGGTGATTATTGTTGTCCTGGCTGTGCTCCTTGCCGGGATTTCCTACCTGGTGAAAGTCTACGGCATTGTGGCGACGGCTCCTGGCCAGCCGGGCTATCAGAGCATTCTCTCCATGCTCATCGCTGCAGTCTTCGGCAGAGGAATTTTCTATTACCTCACAATCGCATCGATCCTCTTCGTGTTGTCTCTCTCGGCCAACACGGCGTTCGCCGATTTTCCGCGCCTCTGCCGCGCCATCGCGCAAAACAATTATTTGCCGCATCTGTTTGCCACACGCGGCCGCCGGCTCGTCTACACCTCGGGAATTATCGTGCTGGCCGTGCTGACGTGCTCTTTGCTCGTTCTCTTTGGCGGCGTGACTGACCGCTTGATCCCGCTCTACGCCGTGGGCGCGTTTCTGGCGTTCACGCTTTCGCAGTTCGGCATGGTGATGCACTGGCGAAAGAATCGCGGGCGGCACTGGGTTAAGAGCGCCTTGGTCAATGGCCTCGGGGGTTCCGTCACCGGCATTACCGTGATCGTCGTGCTGGTAGCAAAATTCGTGGAAGGCGCGTGGATCACGATCCTCTTTATTCCGTTCTTGATTGTTTTCTTCGCTTCGGTCCGCCGCCACTATCATTCGATACGAATGGCTACGTCGTGCGCCGCTCCTGTCACTCCCGCCATCTTGAGCACCCCGCCCATCGCGGTTGTTCCCATGGACCGCTGGAGCCGCATCTGCAAACAGGGCATCGAATTCGCATCGCGGCTCTCTCCGGAAATCATCGCCGTCCACGTCGAGCCCGGAGAACATTCCGAACTTCTGCACGAGGACTGGGATCGTTATGTCCTCGAACCTTTCCGCGCCGCGGGAGCGGCTCCGCCGAAGCTCGTCACGCTGCCGTCGCCTTACCGTTTCGTGGTCGTTCCCATTGTTCAGTACGTCCTCGCGCTGTCGGAAAAACACCCCGACCGGCGCATCGTGGTGGTCGTTCCTGAGCTTGTCGAGGACCACTGGTATGAATATTTCCTGCACAATCAGCGCGCCCGTCTGCTGCAGTGGCTCCTGCTGGCCAGGGGCAACAACCGAATCTTTACCGTGGCCGCGCCGTATTATTTGGGCGAGCGGCGCGAAGCCGTTCACTTGAAACAGAAACCACCGAGTCATGCTGCTTAGCATGGTTCTTGGAAGGAAGCGCGGTACCCGCCGAGTACCGGGTGGCATGGGCCGAGTGGTCTATCGACGCCGCAGGCGGTACAACGCAGAATTGCAATTGTAGTCGGGAATTGGGCCGGCCTTCGGAGCGAGCGAAACGATCGCGTGTTGTTTGCTCCTGTTTTTCGCGTTGCTGCTCGCGAGGGCCGCAGCGCGCAAGGAAAGCCGTGCCAGTTTCTGATTGCATCTACCCTCATCCCCACGCCCGAGCGGCCGGTCCCCCCACCGGCCGCTCATCTTTTTTTTTGCGCCGCTTCTTTTTGACGCAGCCAAGGGCTTAAAGGGATTGAACCGCGCGAGCCTGTTTTTCCTGGGGCGCCGAAAATCACGGAGTGGATTTTGCAGGAAAACAAACTAGACGGGATTCTTGCCGCAGTGGGTCAAGCTACCATGAAAGGGCTCCATTGGTTGAAAAAGTGCCGGACAAAAAGACACCTTGGCTAACCGCGCTGAAAATGAAAAAGGGGGCTGGTGCAAGCCCCCTTTTTTCTCAATTGACGCCCCAAACCGGGTACCGAGTCGAGGTTCGGTCCGGCCACCCCGGGAAGCCAATCTCTTATGTTGTTACGGTATCCATGCAAACCATGGGCCAGCTACCACCAGAAATGCGCTTGAACAGCAGACAGTTGAAAGCACAGCGTTTAGACCGCACTCTGTGACGGACAGGCCGAGGGAAGCAATCTAAATCTACAAATTCTCACAGATAGGCAAGCTTCCCGATACGTTCTTTGGGATAGAGACGGCCCTCAACACTCTAAGAGCTATGAGGAGGGCTAGAACTATAAGTTTGCAACGAAGTCTGCCGCAAGCTATGCGCCGATGGAGGAGCGGAGGGCGGCTGCGAGGGATTGGCTGAAGCGCTGGACGTCGGCATCGTGTTCGGCTTCGACCATGACACGTGCCAGAGGTTCGGTGCCGGAGTAACGCAGAACGATGCGGCCGTTTTCGCCGAGCGCGGATTGCGCTTCGGCAAGGGCGCGAGAAACTTCCGGCAGGGATTCGAGCGAAGGCTTCGAACGGACTTTGACGTTGAGGATGGTCTGGGGATAGTCCTTGAATCCTTCGATGAGCGATTCGAGGCGGCCGTGCAGAGAGACGAGCGAAGCTATTTTAATCGCAGTGAGAAGGCCGTCACCGGCGGGAGAATCCTCGAGAAAAATAATGTGGCCGGACTGCTCGCCGCCGAGCACGTTGCCGCTACGAAGCATCTCTTCCAGAACGTAGCGGTCGCCGACGTTGGCGCGAGCAAGCGTAATGTCTTCGCGGGCGAGGGCGCGCTCGAGTCCGAGATTGGACATGGAAGTAGCGACAACACGGTTGCCGGCAAGCTTGTTCCGCGATTTGAGGAAGCGCGCCGCCGCCAGCAAAATGCCATCGCCATTCACGATCTTCCCCGACCCGCAGACGAAGAGGGCGCGGTCAGCGTCACCATCGAAAGCGACGCCCATCTCGGCGCGCTCGGCGACGACGCGTTTTTGCAAGCCATCGAGGTGGAGCGAGCCGCAATCGGCGTTGATGTTGCGGCCGTCGGGCGAAGCGCCGATGGCAATGACTTGCGCGCCCAGCGAGCGGAAAAGTTCCGGGCCGAGTTTGTACGCGGCGCCGTTGGCGCAATCGAGAACGATGCGCAGGCCCACGAGCTTTGCGCCGGGAATGAGGCGGCTGCGGAGAAAGGCGAGATACTTGGCGTCGAGCGATTCGTCGGCGACGAGAGGTTTTGCGTTTCGTGGTGCAGACTCACCGCGATGCTTGAAGATATCGGCTTCGAGAGCTTCCTCGACAGAATCTGGAAATTTCATCCCGGCGTGCGAGAAGAGCTTGACGCCGTTGTCGTGATAAGGATTGTGCGAAGCGGAGATAACCACGCCGGCCTGAAAATCGTTCTGACGCACGAGGCAGGCAACGCCCGGAGTGGTGATGACCCCGGCGAAGGCGACGGAAACACCGGCTTGCGCAAGGCCCGCCGCGAGAAGGGCGGCGATATGAGGCCCGGACTCGCGCGTGTCCATGCCGATGAGGGCGTGAGGCTGCGAAGTGTCGCGGCGCAAATAAGCGCCGAGAGAACGGCCGATCGCATAAAGTGTGGCGTCGTCGAGCGGAGGAGTACCGGGAACACCACGGACCCCATCCGTTCCGAAGAGTTCTTTGGGCATGAAAAGTGTGCGGTCAGTCTCAGGGAAGACGACCCAAAATGAGTTTAACACACGGAAACTCACCGCCTTGATGAACAGAACTTCAGTGTTTGGAAGAGTTACAAATAGGGGCAGCACGGGTTCTGTTGCAACAGGATGACGTTTACAGACCGAAACAAGCGCCAAGGCGTTTCCAGCCAACGCACAGGAGTGTGTTACCGTGATGGGCAGGGAATAGGGCGTGCAAGAAACACAAACACCCACATCGATTGTTCGAATCGCCGGATGGACATTCACTCTGCGAGTGATCTCCGCGGCGGTCATCCTTCTGTTCTGCTACTACGCAGCGGGCGTGGTCATCACGCTGCTGCTGTCAATTTTGCTGGCCTATTTTCTGGATCCCGCGGTGGAGCTCCTGGAACAAATGCGTTTGCCCCGCACGCTGGGAGCGACGGTGATGGTGTTGGTATTGATCGCGGTCGTGGCCGCTGGGGGGTATGGCCTGTGGGCACGAACGTCAGATTTCGCAGCCAACTGGCCGAAGTATTCGGCGGTGGTGCGGCAAGCCGCGGGCGCGGTGGAATCCAAAATCAGGGGCATCGACTCGGAGATCGCTCCCGGGGCAAACACCGCCAACCAAGCGGCGGAGGTGAAGAGCGCGGAAACCAACATCGTGCATGCGCTGATCCTGCGAAGCATCGGATCTTTATACGCGCTGATCCTTGAAATCACCTTCGTGCCATTTCTCGTGTTCTTCATGCTGGCGGAAAAGCGTGAGGTGTGGCACGGCACGCTGCAGCTGTTTCCCGTGGCGCGGCGGACGCAAGTAAAAGAGACGCTAGAAGATTTGCGTGACGTACTGCGCGACTATCTGGTGGGGATGAGCGTGGTCACGCTGCTGGTCATCGCGGTAAGCAGCGCGTTCTTCTGGATGCTGGGGCTAGATTACCCGATCCTGACGGGAATCGCGTCGGGATTGTTGAACATGGTGCCGTACATCGGAGCGGTGCTGGCGTGGCTGCCGGCGTTTCTCATCGCGCTGGCAAAATGGAGAACGATAAGTCAATTCGTGTTGATTGCGGCGGTGCTCATGACCACGCATTTTCTGGCGCTGAATCTGGTTGCACCGCAATTGGTGGGACGCCGCGTGCGGTTGAATGCAGTGGCCATCACCATCGCGCTGCTCTTCTGGGGCTGGGTGTGGGGCGGGATGGGACTTCTGCTGGCCATACCGATCACCGCGACGCTGCGGGTGATTTGCGACCACACCGAATCGTTGAAACCCATCGGACGCTGGCTGAGCGCATAGGACGCCATCACTTCTGGAGACGGCCGAATTTCTACAGGTTCGGGAAACATTCACAACATTCTCACAACTTCAGCGCACTATTCGACCGTGCAGGCATGGAGGTCACGATGAAGAGGTTGATACTTTTCGGATGGGCGTTTTTCGTACTCGCAGGGTCAGCCGGCGCGCCTGCGGCGCAGGCTTGGGGCTGCAAGGGCCACCAGACGGTGGCGCTGATTGCGGAAAGACAATTGACGCCGGAAGCGAAACAGATGGTGCAAGCCTTGCTGGCCGGGAATCCCATCGATCCGGCGCTGAAACGATATTGCGGCAATGCGGTTCGCGATGCGATGGCGGATTCTTCCACCTGGCCTGACGATATTCGCGGTCAAGCCAAAAACGGGCCCTGGCATTACATCGACATTCCGCGCGGAGCGAAGCGCGCGCCGCTTAGCGAGTATTGCGGCAAAGACGGGTGCGTGACTAAGGCCATCGAAGACGAGTTGGCCATTCTGAAGAACAAGAATGCGGACCCCGCGAAAAGAGCCGAGGCGCTCCGCTACATCATTCACTTCGTCGGCGATCTGCACCAACCATTGCACGCCGTTACCAATGACGACGAAGGGGGAAACTGCGTGCCGGTGAATTATTTACGCCGCAAGGCGCTCCAACAGGATCAAGGGTACTCGCCAAACCTGCACGCCTTGTGGGACACGGCTATTCCTGAGCGGGACATGGAAGGCGCCGATCCGGCCGAATACGCGGAGACACTCGGGCAGATTTTCGCGGCGCAAATCGAGAGCTGGCAGAAGGCGGGGATCCACATCGAGGACTGGGCCTGGGAAAGCCACGAATACGGAGAGAGCACAGTCTACGGCGAACTGATGCCAAAGATTGCCATCGAGCCTCCAATGGAAGTTCACAGTTGCGCGGACGACAACAACATCGGTGACCGGCTGCTGCGCCAGCACATCGCGGCGGGTGCGGCGTATCAGGAAAAGGCGGGTCCGATTGTGGAGGAGCGCATCGCGAAGGCCGGCGTACGCCTGGCAATGATCCTCAACGAGGCGGCAAAGACAACGCTGTGACTGCACTGGCGGAAAAGTGCGCCGTCCACGTTCCCGATCAGCGTGATAGTTATTTCTTGCATATGATAGTACGTCTGGCCCATTGCACCTAAGAGCGGGACTGATAAATTGGGAAGAATTCCACTGCGAAAGCATTCGCAGCGGTTACTACCTGCTCCGAAGCAGCCATGGGGCGGGCGGATCACCCGAAAAGGCTCGACCCTCTCGCCTGCGGGAAACAAACCTAACCTGTCGAGAACGACCTCTCCGTTCCGAAAATCGATCGGAACAGCATGCCGCAAAACACGCGCCCTGAGGATTTGCTCGCTACATTGCTGGAAACCACGGAAGACGCTCTTCTCATACTGAGCCTCGACGGCATCGTCGAGGCGTGGAGCCGTGGAGCGGAACAGTTGTATGGCTACTCGGCCGAGGAGATGGTTGGCGAGGCGCTGACACGGCTACTGCCTATGTGCGAAACGGCAGTCCGCGAAACAATCCTGGGCGACGCAGCGCAAAGCGAAGCAGATAGTTCGAGAACAATCGAGAGGTTACATAAGGACGGCTCACGAATCTGCGTGAATGTGAAACGAGTGGGCATCCGCGGGCCTGATGGCAAGATTACCGGCATTCTGGAACGAGGGCGCGGACTTAACCGCCGGGCGGCCACGGACGGAACGGATACCGCGGCAGAGGTGCAGTTGAGGATGCTAATCGAGCAAATGCCAGTGGTGCTATGGACCACGGACCTGGACTTGCGCATTACCTCGAACTGGGGGCCGGGGTTCCTGGGGTCGAAGATCGGCCCGGGAGAGCTTGTGGGAAAGACGGTATCCGAATACACGAATTGCCTTGATCCGCGGGCGACGCCGATTGCGGAGCACCAGGAGGCTCTGGCAGGCAAACCTTCGCGATTCGAGTACTGGCAGAACGGCCAAGTAATGGACGTGCACCTGGAGCCGCTGCGCGGGAGAGCCGGAGAAATCATCGGATGCATTGGCGTGGGCCTGGACATCACCGAGCGTAAGAAGAGCGAGGAGCAAATCCGTTATCAGGCCACGCACGACGCGCTGACGAATCTCGCGAATTACCGGGAATTCATGAACACGCTGGAGAGGGAACTGCGACGCGCGGATCGCAGCCAACACTCTTTCGCGCTCCTCCTGTTCGACCTGGATGAACTGAAGCACATTAACGACCGGCTGGGGCACCTGGCGGGAAACCGTGCGCTGCAGAGGCTCGCGGCGGTGATGAAGAGGCATTGCCGTTCCACGGACCTAGCGGCGAGGTACGGCGGAGACGAATTTGCGCTGCTGCTGATCGACGCGGATCCGGGAAGGATAGAAAAGATCGCCGAGCGCTTCACACGATGCCTCGACAACGATCGCGGAGATCCGCACCTCAGCGTCAGCATCGGCTCGAGTGTATATCCGAATGACGGGCGCACAGCGCAGGAGCTGCTGGAAGCGGCGGACCAACGGCTATACGGCCGAAAGAAAAGCTCAACGAACCGGAGCGTCACGGCGAATTAGTCGGGAAGTGCATAACGTGCCTGTCTCGGGCAGCCTGACTTCCCGGGAGTTTGCACACCAGTCTAGCCAGAAACCACAGCAATACGCTGTCTTTTTCACCTGTTGCAGTTGGGGGTAGAATGAGCCCCAACATGACGCCGACTGATGCAAAAACGGCGGCGAGAAGCATAGGGCTTTTTCTTTTCTACGCTGCGGGTGGGCCGGACCAGACAGAATGATTGAACTCATCACCCTCGTCGAGGATCCATGCTAATGCCTGACAAATGCGGTAACCGAAAATTGAAACGCATAGTCCGGTAGTCGGACTTATTCATTCAAGCAAATAGTATTTGTTGCGAGTTTTAGAAGGAGCGGACTTGGCAAAGATCACCGGCGGCCGATTTATCGCGGAATTTCTGAATGCCCAGGGCGTGAGCGCAATCTTTTTCGTTCCCACCATTCTCAGCCGTGCTCTCGCCGAGATGGACGACATGCCCATCAAGCGCGTCTTGACTCACGGCGAGAAGGCCACCGCCTATATGGCGGACGGCTACGCGCGTGCTTCCGGACGTCCCGGCATCTGCGCGGCCCAGGCCGTCGGCGCGGCAAATCTTGCGGCGGGTCTGCGCGACGCGTACATGGGGCATAGCCCGGTGATTGCCTTTACGGGCGGCCGGCTTGGCCACCAGAAGCACAAAATCAATTACCAGGAAATGGATGATTTCCCCCTGTTCACTCAGGTCACGAAAGCGAATTTTCAGGTGGAAAGCGTGGGCCGGTTGCCCGATCTGATGCGGCAAGCTTTTCGCGAAGCCACGTCTGGCACGCCCGGCCCCGTGAATCTTCTGCTCGCAGGGAAAGAAGGCGACATAGAACACGATGTGGCCGACGTGAAACTAATTACGGAAGAAGTATACGCTCGCGTTCCAGCTCACCGGCCCGCGCCGGAAGCGGTGCGTATCGCGGAGGCCGCGCGAATTCTGCAGGAGGCGGAACGCCCCGTGATCGTCATTGGCGGTGGCACGCGGTGGTCCGGCGCCGGACCGGAGGTGCTGAAGCTTGCCGAAATCCTTTCGATTCCTGTGGCGGCCTCCTTGAACGCGTACGCGTTGATACCGGACGACCATCCACTTTACATCGGCGTCCCCGGGACGTATTCACGTTCTTGCGCGAACAAAATATTGCTGCGCGCCGACCTTGTCCTCTATATCGGCAGCCAGACCGGGGGACAACTCACACATTTCTGGAAAATTCCGCCGGCAGGCACTCCGGTTATTCAGATTGGAATTGATCCGAGCGATTTGGGCAGGAATTATCCGAATCGCGTTTCATTATTGGGCGACGCGAAAGCGGCGGTGCAGTCCTTGAGTCGGGCTGTTGCCGGCGATGCCGGTAACCGGCCGCGCAAGGATTCTTGGCTCGCGGAAACACGAGCGGCTGTGAAAGAGTGGCGCAGCGAGGTACAGCCTCTACGGGATTCCAATGCCGTGCCGATGCGCCCGGAACGGATTATGAAGGAAGTGGGAGACTGGCTGCCGGAAGATACCATCGTCGTTTGCGACACGGGCCACGCGGGAATGTGGTCCGCTCAACAGCTTTGGGTCAGGAAACCGTGGGATTTTATTCGCGCGGCCGGATCCCTGGGATGGGCCTTCCCCGCGTCGCTGGGTGCGAAGTGTGCGATGCCAAAGAAACCCGTGGTCTGTTTCACGGGCGACGGCGGATTTTGGTATCACCTGCAGGAGCTGGAAACGGCGGTGCGCTGCGGGATTCCCACGGTCACGATCGTCAATAACAACAACTCCTTGAATCAGGAAACCACCGTTTTCCAGCATGCCTACGGTGGAAAGCCATCGAAGAAGCAGGGCGAGATGTGGCATTTCTCGAAGGTTGACTTTGCCAAGATTGCGGAGAGTTTAGGCGCTTTGGGGATTCGAGTCAACAAACCAGGCGAGTTGCGTTCCGCTCTGGACCGCGCCATTTCGAGCGGCCGTCCGGCAGTGGTCGAAGCGCAAAGCGACATCGAAGCCCTGGCGCCGAACGCATGGGAGGGCTAATCGTTGAAGTCACTGGAGAACTCCTCCAAATCCCGCGTTGCAACAAAAACCCGACGAAAAGGATGGCGCCGGACAAATGAGGTTAGCGCAACAACCGCGTGAGCAATCCTTCCAGCAGAGCTCGGTTTTCAGGATTCATCTTAGTAAATTCGACGCCCATCCCCTCACCAGGCACGTTGTTTCGGACAACCGCCTCCGCGAGAACCATGCCTCCGGGTACTTCAAAAACGACGGTCAGCTCCGAGCCTACTCGCAGCGTAATGGGCCCGCAGAGGAACACACCTCCCATACTTAATGATTTGACGCGAGAAACCTGTTGCTGGCCGCCACCGTACCAGGCCACGGACATGCCTTTGGGCAAGGAGATACGCTGGTGTCGCCGGGTCTCGCGAGGCGTCTCTTTGGTCATGAATGATTTCTCAGATGGGTCGGGAACCAGTATATCAAGCCATCCTCCGACCGGTTGATCTCGCAGCGGTTAACGGACAAGTTCATTTCGCGTCCAAATAGGGGCACGAACCAACTACCGGGCCGTCCACCCACCATCAATCAAAATCGTCTCGCCAGTGATCAACGAGGCAGCGGGGGAGGCCAGAAACACAACCGCTCCTGCCACTTCCATCGGCTCACCGATACGGTGCAGCGCGGCGATCCGTTCCAATGTATCCGCGTGAAAAGCCGCATCTGCGAGCGCACTCTCCGTCCCCGGTGTACGGATGAATGTAGGCGCGACGGCATTCACGGTGATCCCGTATTTGCCCCATTCCACCGCCAAACATTTCGTCAAATGCGCAATTCCCGCCTTTGTCATGCAATAAATCGACTCCGCTGGCAAGGCCGCAAAGCCGGCCTGCGAGCTCATGTTAATGATTGTCCCGCTCTTCTGCCGGATCATCAGCCGCCCTGCGGCCTGGCTCGCAAAAAATGTGCCTTTCAAGTTCACGGCCAATGTTGCGTCAAAGTCTTCTTCACGTACATTCTCGGCCAGATTTTCGGGCGCGATCCCAGCATTGTTCACCAGTATGTCGATTCGGCCGAACTCGTTCGCGGTTTCGTCCACGGCGCGAGAAATCTGCTCCATCTTGCTCATGTCCATCTGAAGCGGCAGTGCTTTTCTCCCCATCTTTCGTAGCTCCGCGGTTATTCCCGACTCCGCCTTTACGTCACGCAAACCTAGCGCGATGTCCGCGCCTGCATGCGCCAAGGCCAGCGAAATTGCCCGTCCCAAGCCTCGCGCCGCTCCCGTTACCAACCCCACTCGCCCGCTTAACCCAAACTGCGGATATTCCATTGCCCGTTCCTCCATCGCCTACTTAACACTTCCAGTCACACGGCTCGCTGGACGTTCGAGTATAGATGATTCGACGGACACCATCCTCAGCGAGCTTTTTGCCAACTAACCGGGCGCGTCGGTACCTGTAAGGTCTACTGCTTCTCGAAGTAAGGGTTCTAGTACGCAGAAAGGGGCTATTTCCCCAATCTTGCTTGTACTTTCTACACACCTCCCAATTCAAGTCTCACTATTTTTGCCACACGCTACTGTGCTATGCGATTGAATTTTCAGCCCATTACCCAATCTAATGCAAGTTTGGAGCGGCAGTTGCCTTTCAAACTGTGAGACCAAGAGCTTTCAGCGGATTAGTCCGCTCGAAAGAGAAAATACGATTGTTCACGGAGAAATAGACCAGGCGCCCAAGGAGGCCCTTCGCATGAACTTCACAAAATGCTGCATCGTCTTAGTCGCGGGCCTGCTGACTCTGGGACCATCGTCGTGGGCAAAGAATTCGAGCGAAGCGAAAGCCGAGGAGGATCGGCTGCAAAACGCAGGAACGGTCATGCAGGAAATCCTCAAGGTTCCTGACGACATTCCGCAAGACCTGATCAACAAGGCTCGTTGTGTGGTCGTCATGCCGTCAGTGTTGAAGGCTGCTTTCGTTGTTGGGGGCAGCTACGGCCGTGGCACCATGGTGTGCCGCACCGGCAAGGACTTCACCGGTCCTTGGGGAGCTCCCGCCATGTACGCACTGGAAGGCGGCAGCGTTGGTTTGCAGATTGGCGGAGAAGCAACGGACTTCGTTTTTCTCGTCATGAACGACCGCGGCGCAGGCAGCCTGCTGCACACCAAGGTGAAGCTAGGAGCGGATGCAACTATCGCCGCTGGGCCGAAGGGACGATCCGCGGCAGCCGATACCGACGCCTATATGCGTGCGGAGATTTTGAGCTACTCCCGCGCAAGAGGCGTCTTTGCGGGCATCTCTCTGGAAGGCTCGACGCTTAGGCCAGATGAGGACGCGAATCGCAAACTCTACGGCAAATCCACGAGCGCCGCAAAAATCATTCTGGAATCGGATGTCACTGCTCCAGATGCGGCACATGACCTGATCGCGGCTTTGCAAAACTCCTCTCCTCAGCTCAAGCGTTAGCGATTCTCGCTGGAACCGGCCTGGACTGGTGCCAGCAAGAACGACTTACACCAGAGGGTGCGGTCGATGTCGGCATCGGCCGCACTTCTCATGACCTAAGAATGCCCAGCGAACGCCAGAAAGGTGAGAGCCATGGGTATTGCTCGTTTGGTTTGTTGGTTGTTGCTCGCCGTCGGACTACTGACGATCCCGGCTCAATCCCGAGCCCAAGTTGCTGTGGGCGTATCCGTTCAGTTTGGCCCTCCAGCGTTACCAGTCTACGAGCAGCCTCTTTGCCCAGGCGACGGTTATATCTGGACCCCGGGTTATTGGGCTTGGGATCCCGAAGACGAGGACTATTACTGGGTTCCTGGGACCTGGGTCGAAGCTCCCGAAGTCGGCTTCCTCTGGACGCCCGGCTACTGGGGCTGGGAGCGCGGCGCCTTTTTCTTCCATGAAGGGTATTGGGGCCCGCACGTTGGGTGGTACGGCGGCATCAGTTATGGGTTCGGCTATTTCGGCCACGGGTATGAAGGCGGCCGATGGGACAACGGACGCTTCTATTACAATCGCTCGGTGAACAACGTGAACATCACGGAGGTTCACAACGTCTACAACACCACCATCATCAATCGCAACGAAACCCGCGTCAGCTACAACGGCGGCGATGGCGGTATCCGCGAGCGGCCCTCTAGGGAAGAAGAATCCTTTTCTCGCGAACGCCACATTGCCCCCGTTTCCGTGCAAAACCAGCACACTCAGGAAGCGCGCGGCAATCGTGAATTGCGCGCTTCAGTCAATCAGGGCAGGCCTCCAATCGCCGCAACGCAACGCCCCGGATCATTTCGCGGCTCTGCTGTTGTTCCAGCAAGGGAAGCCGGCGGACGCTACGAGCCGCCAGCCAATCGGCGCGGTGATAACAATGCTGCTCGTCCCGATACCAATCCCAATCGTCCGCCAAACCCGGGAGGCAACGCCAATCGTCTACCCTTCGCTCACGCCAAGGAAATTACACCTCACGATCGGCCGGGTCTGCCGAACACAGGCAACCCCGAGCTCGACCAGAAATACAGGCAACAGCAGGACAGGCTCTACTCCAAACAGGTACAAGAGCATCAGAAGCTCCAGCAAAAACAAGAGCAAGACCACCAGCGCCTAGCGCAGCAAAATGCCAATGAAGCAAGAAGGCAGCAGGTCGAACAGCGCCACCAGCAACAGACCCAGCAAATGGAGCAACGTCACACACAACAACAACAGAGAATGCAGGAGAGGCAGCAGCCGCCGCGCCAGAATCCGCCGCCTAAGCCGCCGAAGGAAAAGCCTTAACAGCTCGTGAAGCCCAAGCCAGGAGGAAAATTTGTTCTCAGACCACTTGATTACCATCGCCGGTAGAACCATCACCATCACGAGTCACGACATGCTGATGATGTTCGTGTCCGTCGTGACCGGACTCTTGTTCTGGACAGCTCTCTATTTCAGCCGAAAGCGCGTTGTCGTGCTTAAGCGATCGACGGGAACCGACCAGGTAACCTTCGAGTTGTCTCGCATTGCCGACGCACTCGAGCGCATCGCCAATCGTCCGGACGATGAAGCCGCTGCGCGGGCATCGCTCCGTCAACAACAAATACAACCGCCACCACAGCGGGAATCCAATGGCGTAGCGTATTCCATGTTTGGGCGCTAGGACGCTGGCCGAGGAGGATGCTTATGGGTTCAAGCCATGCTAATGCAGGCAATCCGCAGGCCGAACGGAGAGTCCAAAGTAATTCTCCGCAAAGAGATGACTATCCATCAGAAAATGAGCTGGAGAATCGCATAAAAAACTTGGACAAGCTTGTGGACAGCACACATGCAGCTCTGGAACAGGTGTCATTCTCGGGCAAGCCTTGCGCCCTTGATCTCGTGACTGACCTTCGTGTGAAGGTCAAAGCTTGCCACGATCTGCTCCGAGTCGCGAAGCTCCTCAGGGATCCAGCGCGCAAGAGCATGTTTTCGAAGATACGCGATTCCCTGAATGAGCTTGAAGACGTCGTTGCGTCCCACCTGGGTGTCAGAATGAACTAGCGCGGGCTAGGCCAATGTTACCCCAGCTATTTCCCCGGCATCGCCCCTGATGTCAGGCATGTGATTTTTCAAGTGGATTCGCAAAATGAACGATGAGGATTTGCGCTGGGTGGTCAAGGCTCTGTTGCCGAATGAAGAATGCGCTTAGGATTACTTCCGTGTATTGATATAAGCTGACTGCATCGATGTCGCCATTGGATAGATCTCGTGCAGGGGCGTTCTACGGATATCCCGACATATTAATGGGCAGGCTCGGTTTTTGGTTTCGCGGTATTGGAGGCTTTATGTGGAAAGTGCTGAATTTGCGATGCGGGGTAGTCTGGGCTGCTCACTTCTGTTTATTTATCGCAGTTACGCTTGCTTCCGCACAAGATAGTAAAGTCTTGGGCGAGGTCAAATTCCAAGGCGCGACGAAATTGGAAAGAGATTCGGGCGTATGGGTCGATGGCGATTATGTGGGGTTCCTAAAGGAACTGCATGGGGATAAGAAGGTGCTACTGCTTCCAGGCGATCATGAAATCTCGGTGCGTCAGTCAGGCTATGACGACTTTCTACGAAAAATCGTAGTGGAACCCGGGCAAGTACAAACCGTTCGGGTGACGATGCACCTCAGCCCTCGCGCTGTAACACCTGATGTTACCGCCACGTTGAAACTGAACGTCGAGCCGGGGCGCGCAGCGGTGTTTCTCGATGACCGGTACGTTGGACATGTGAGCGAGTTCGGTGGCCTTCGTTCTATGCTGATTAGCCCCGGAAAACATCGAATTAAGGTTGGACTGCCCGGTTATCGGACATTTGAAACAGAACTGAATTTGCTCGCCGGACAGAAATCCGAAGTGAAGACTGAACTCGTGAAAGGCAGCATTAAGCAAGCAACCCCGGATATTAAGCAGCCGCGATAGCAATTCGCAGTTGAAGATGTTCCCACCCGAACTACGGTTGCCCGCGCAGCGGACTGTTCGAGAATGGCCGGGCCAAGTAGGGCCTGATTAACGCGGTTACCGGAGAAGCAGAATTACGGAAATGCTGATGTCCGACAATCGGACTGCGCCTCCAGTGTTCTAGTTTATGGAATGAGGGAAGTTGAGGTATATTGCGCTTCGAACCCGAGCTGTTCCTTCACGGGAGGAAACGTTCCATGCGCAATTGCATACGCGGATTCGCATCCGCCACGCTGCTCGCCGCGGCGAGCACTGTTCTTTCGTTCACTATTGCCGCGCAACAAGTTCCGCAGCAAATCCAGCCGCCAGCCAAGGAACAACTTTTTCTCCAGGTGCATGCGAAGGGCGACCAGGTTTATAGCTGCAAGAGTGACGGCGCGCAATTCACCTGGACGCTGAAGGCTCCCGACGCCCAGCTTTTCGACAACAATGGCAAGCCCTTTGGTAAGCATTTCGCCGGACCTTCCTGGGAAGCGAACGACGGCAGCCGCGTTACCGGCAAGGCCATTGCCAATGCGGCTTCGCCGGACGCCGATTCCATTCCATGGCTTCTCGTCAACGTCCTCAATCACGAAGGCAGCGGCGTGCTCGCGCGCGCCACAACCATCCAGCGCCTCAACACCAAAGGTGGCAAAGCACCAGCGTCCGGCTGCGACGCTTCGCACGCCGGCCAGGAAGTGCGCGTGCCCTATTCCGCCGATTATCTGTTCTACGCCCCGAAATAATTCCCGGTTCACTTTTCGCCGGGAGATCGACGAAAGGAGGCCGCGAAAAGATTGACAGCGCGAGACCTGCACGCGAAGCTTGGTGCCATCCAAGCACCGGGGTGACATCGCCATGAAGACAAACGAACTTCTGCTCGCACTGCTCGACGAAGCCTACGAAAAAAAACCCTGGCACGGGCCGAATCTGAAGCAATCCATCCGAGGCGTGACGGCAAAGGAAGCGGCGTGGCGTCCGGGGCCGCGACGCCACAACATCTGGGAAGAAATGCTGCACGCGGCGTACTGGAAATATGCCGTGCGGCGGCGCATCGAAGGCGGAAAGCGCGGATCGTTTGCGCTGAAAGGAAGCAATTTTTTCGCGCGACCGGAAAAAGGGAAATTGAGTGAAACCGCGTGGAACAAGGATAAGGCTCTTCTGGAACAAGAACACAAGCGGATGCGGGCCACGATCGAGAAGGTACTGCGGACGCCGCGCGGGCCAAAAATTGCGCGCATGCTGTACGGTGTTGCGTTGCACGATGTCTATCACGCGGGGCAAATCCGCCTGTTGCGCCGATTGATGGGAAAGTGAGCGGGCGCGAACGAATCTGCGTTTACGAGCGGAGCTGGCGGAGACGCGCGACGAGCCGGGTGAGATCTGCCGCGTCCTGAAAGAGGCGAATGGCGGCGATTCCCGCGGCGCCGGAGGCGAGACAAGCGGCGGCGTTTTCCAGAGTGATGCCGCCGATAGCGAAGACGGGGACAGACACGTCGCGGCAAACTTTTGCGAGAGCTTCCAGCCCCTGTGGCGCGCCAAATGATGCTTTGGAAGGAGTAGCGAAAACGGGGCCGAAGAAGAGATAATCCGCGCCGGCAACGGCGGCGGATTGCGCCGCTTCGAGCGAGTGGCAAGAGACACCCGCGAGAAAGTTGTTCTTCATATTGCGGCCGGGCGAAGCAGCGGCGATCAAACGGTTGGCTTCTCGAACCGGCAAGGAATTTTCACCGAGGTGAACGCCGCCGGCGCGCTCGGCGATGGCCACATCGAGACGATCGTTTATGACGATACGCGGTGCCCTACTCGCTGGAAGAGTTGGTTGCGCAACGCGGCGCAATGCTTCCCGCGCGAGCGCGGCGCACTCTTTTCCCGACAAATCCTTTTCGCGAATCTGAATCCAATCCATGCCCGCGACAGCCGCTGCTTGCAATTTTTCGAGCAGCGCTTCGAGTGGATTTTTGCCCGGAGCGATGCGCAGGCCGTGGCGGTCTGTTACATAACAAAGGATGGGAGGAGTATTAGTCATCAGCACGAATGCCCCGGCGGATTACTGCGGCGGCACGCGAGTGGGGCCGGGACGCGTGCCGATCATGCCGACGGCGAGAATGATGTCCAGCACGCCGATTCCGCTGACGGCTCCGCGCAAAGAGGGGTGCAGGAGCAGAGGCATGAGCGAAGGGAAATGGTTCAAGAAATAATTCTGCTCCCAGAAAGCAGTCCAAGGAAGATAGAGGAGCAGCGCTCCCATCTCGAAGCAAAGCACGACAAGAATGGCGCGAAGCACGCGGTTCATGAGAGAGAAAAGATCAGAAGCGCCTGGAACGGCGGCCGATCAGCGAGCGGGCTTCTGCAGAGCGGCGATGCGTTCGGCCACGTCACGATAATCGATATTGGCCGCATAGACCTGGGAAAAACTTTTTAGCGCCGCTTCCAGTTCGCCCGCCGATTCCTGGGCCACGCCCAAATCATACCGCAAGGCGAGGATACTTTCTGAATCCATGTCGGGGGTCTGGAGGGCGCGCTCGTACCAAAGAGCGGCGATACCGGGCTGGCCTTTCTCCATGAACGCCAGGCCGAGCAGCGTGCTGCACTGCATGGCGTAGCGGAAGGGCTTGCCGCGGTCGATGGCCTGGGCTACTTTTTGAAATTCGCTGATGGCTTCCTCGAGCAAGCCCATCTCACGGAAAGCGGTCCCGAGATTGTAGTGCGTCTCGAGGTCTTCTTCTTCCGCTCCCCCCATTTCCCCGAGTTCAGCGCGGAATTCATCGAAAACTTCCTTGAGCGGTCCCGACTCGATCGGAGAGGGCGTCTTCGACGCGGCTTTTTCCTTTGAGACTGGCGTAGCCGGCTTTTTCGCGGCCGACGTTTTCGCAGAGGGCGCGGACTTAGAGTGGGAAGGCGCGAGTTCGTCAAGGCCCAGCTTGTCGATCTCATCGGCGAGGTCGGCAAGAAATTGGTCGGCCGCGAAACCTGTCTCCGCTGGCGGTGCCTTGCTGGCATTCTTCCCCGCATGGACCGGTGGTCCCTGTTCATGGGCGGGGACAAGCGGCTCGGGTTCGACCACGAGTTCCAGTTCCTGTTCTAGTTCGAATTCAGTTTCCTGTGGTGGCGGCGGAGCCGGCTTTTTCGGCTTTGCACCAGCGGGAGCCTTGGGCTTGCCGGCAGCGGGCGCCTCTTCGAGTTTCGGCGGGGGAGGCGTGTGGGCGGCGGGTGCGGCAGAGATTTCCGTCGAGGACTGTGCCACTTCCTCGGTGGAAGGTTCCTCAACGGGAATTTCAAATTCGGCGACCGGGGGTGCACTCGTCCGCGAGGCAGCCGGTGGGGGCGCTTCCACGGAAACGTGGGTAGGACGCGTCTCTTCGAGGAGCGACGCCCACTCATCGGATAGATCGACCTCATGAACTTCAGCGGAAACAGGCGCTGCAGCGACTTCGATAGGCTCCGGAGCAGACACTCTCTCCGGGGCCGGCGGAGCGGCGGGCACGACAGGAGCTTCCGGCTCGACGGGTTTCGCGGCAACCTCGGGAGGAGCGGGCGGAGGCGGCAAAATGGCGGCGATATCCTCGTCGCTGAGCCCGGCGGCGCGCTGGAAACGGCGGCGAAGTTCGCCAAAGCGTTCCGCATTGCGTTCATCGCCGCGCTCGCGGTGAATCTGCTCAAGGCGGGCGGCGAGTTCCGCAGTGCGGCGGTCATCACCGGCGCCAAGGACGAAGTCCAACAGCTTCTCAAGCGTGGGAGTGTGGCGCGGGGCGCGGCGGAGGATGGCTTCGAGAAGTCCGATGGCCTTTTGGGTGAGGCCATAGCTTGCGAAAAGATCGACGTCGGTGAGCGATTGCGAGATGAATTTTTGCGTTTCCTCGTCGAGCGTGGGCTCATTCGAAACCGCGGAGGCCTGCGCCTGCACTTCGTGTTCCTCGGAACGTTCGCGGAGGGGAATGCGCGGAGCTTCGGGCTTGAGCAAATCAGCGGAGAGGGTTTCCTCGATGATTTCCTCCGCCGCTTCGGGCGGAAGGAGACCCAATTTACGCAAGACGCCGTTGAGCTTGCGCTTGGCGGATTCGCTCTCGGGGTCGCGTTCCACGAGTTGCTCGAAAGTCTGCTTGGCGCGCTCCAATTGTCCGGCCGCCGCGTAGGCGTCCCCCAAGCGGGCGATGGCATCGGCAAGATGGAAGGAATTGCTGGTGCGCCCGTAGGTTTCCACGAGCCATTCGAATGGCTCGACGCGATTGGGCATGCGTGTCGTCAGTTCGTTCAGGAGGCGCCCGACAGTTTCATGCTCGCCGGCGTCGATCATCGGGACGCGCACGCGCGCGATGATTTTCATGGCATCTTCGCCCTGATCCGCCTCGAGAAGAGCGTTGATCACTTTCTGGGTCAGGCCAAAATTCTTGGGGTCGGCATCGAAGACGCGGAGGGAGAGAGCGGTGGCTTCGTCCCAATTCGAACTCTTGACGTACATGTCGAGGAGCAGCTCGGCCTGCTCGCCGCCTTTTTCGAGTCCGGGAACTTGCTCAAGCAGCTGAGCAGCCTGCGGGAAATTACCTTGCGAGGATTGCGAGCGCGCCTTGACGGTAAGAGCGTCCGGGTTGCTGGCCTCTATCTTGAGAGCCTTGTCAGCGAGCTTTTCCGATTCGGCTTGATCGCCGCGGGCGAGCGAGCGCTGCGCCGCGGCCACGTAGGCCTCGACCGCATCCTTGGGTTGGCCCATGGCCTGATAGAGATCGGCCAGGCGGGTCTGAATGCGGAGATTATCCGGCTCGGCCAGCAACAGTTTTTTCAGAAGACTGATCGCTTCCGCCTGGCGGTTGTTCTTCAGGTGAATTTCCGCCAATTGCAGGAAAAGCGGGCGCGCCTCGCTCATTACGCCTTGCTGAACGTAAAGATCGGCGAGTTTTTCGAGCGGGCGGATTTCCTCGGGGGCGAGCTTGGCGATGCGCTTGTAAACGGCGATGGCCTTGGTGAGAAAACCGTCGCCCACAAAAAGCTGCGCCAGGCGCTCAAAATACTCGACGGCCTGGAACGTTTCACCCTGGCGAATATACAGCTCGCCGATGGTCATGAGGGTGACCTGATCGCGCGGCTCGTACTTGAGAATATGCTGGTACTCGGCGATGGCCTGAGCGACCTTGCCCTGGTTCAGCAGTTTCTGTGCGGCATCGACGTGTTTGCTCTTGTTATAGGCCATGCGCGAGCTTGGACAGTTGTCCCCGTAACCCCGGTCAGAGCGGGGTAAGCTACCCGTAATCTAGCCTGCCGAAAAAAAGCTGCCAAGTCCGTGCGGGCGAGGCGAGCGCAACGGTACTTAGTTACGCTAGCAGGGGGCAAAAAGCCAAGTCAACGAGGGCAAAATGACGTGTGAGCAGGCAGTTATCCCCGTTCGAAATAGGACACTTATACCGAAAAGAGAACACGGGGGGAACGGAAGGGTATGCGCTCAGATTTCGAGCGGGAGGGTGGTCTGCGTGGCATTGACGGCCCAGCAGGCGGAGTCCCGGACGGGAGCAAAGGAATGGCGGTGGAGGGGCGAGGGACCGAACTGCCGAAGGGCTTCGAGATGATCGGGCGTGGCGTAACCCTTGTGCCGGGCAAGGCCGTACTGAGGAAAGACGACGTCCCACTCTTCCATGCGGAAGTCCCGATGGGTCTTGGCCAGGATGGAAGCGGCGGCGATGGAAACGCTGCGCGCGTCGCCTTTGATAAGCGACTTCTGCTCGATGAGGACATCGAGCTGCATGGCATCGAGGAGCAGATAGTCGGGCTGGATAGAGAGCTGTTCGAGTGCGGCGGTCATGGCTTGCCGGCTGGCCTGGTAAATGTTCCAGGCGTCGATGCGTTGGGCGTCCACTTCGGCGACGGCCCAGGCGATGGCGTGTTCGCGGATGCGCGGAGCCAGCTCGGTCCGGCGTTCCGGCGTGAGTTTTTTCGAATCGTCAAGACCAACAATGCGGCGTCGGGGATTGAGGATCACGGCGGCGGCGACGACGGGACCGAAAAGCGCGCCGCGCCCGGCTTCATCGAGCCCCGCGATGCGGGTCCAGCCGAGTTTGCGCGCCGCTCGCTCGAAACGGGAAGAGCAGAGGCGACTCATTTGTGTGCGCGACCGCAGGGCGATCGACTGCGCGTGATTCTAGCACGGCGGGCGGAGCTTGTAGCGTCACTCGTGGCGAAGCGCGACCATCGGGTCGACGCGGGAGGCACGCCACGCCGGGTACGAACTGGCACCAAGGGAAATCATCAAAACAAGAATTCCAACAGCTGCGAAAATGGGAAGTTCGAACGGTCGCACTCCAAACAGCGTGCTGCGAATAAGTTGGGCGCACGTCACGCCCCCGAATAAACCAAGAAACAAGCCGAGCGCAATCGGGTGTAAGCCATCGAGCAACATTGCTCGCAGCACTTCGGAACGCTGCGCACCCAACGCCATGCGAATGCCGATTTCGCTGGTGCGCTGTGTAACCAGATACGAAAGCAGGCCGTAGAGTCCTACCGCCGCCAAGATCAACGCCAGCAGGGCGAAGAGCAAAACCAACGCGGCATCGAACTTGGCGCTTGCGGTGGATTTGCCGATGATCTGCTCCATGGTCAGCACATCGGACACGGGCAGATCCGGGTCGAGCTGAGCAATTTCTTTTTGAATCGGCAATGCCAAGGACGTGACATCGAGAGTGGAACGCACCACGAGCGAGCCATAGCCGAACCTGCCGGTGTTTAGCGGCAGGTAGATTGTGGGTTCTACCGGGCCGCCGAGGTTTGAAATCACATCACCGACGATTCCCACGATTTCGAACTGCGGTTTCCCTTGCCAATCCATGAGGATGCGTTTTCCCAAAGGATCTTCGCGGGGAAAGAATTTTCGCGCCATGGAATCCGTGATGACCATTGCATTCCCGCTTTCCGTGCGGTCGTGGTCGGTGAAGACGCGTCCGCGCAGGAAGGGAATCTCCATGGCTTGGAAATAGGCAGGGTCGGCGCCGCGTATCACAGCGTCCTGATCCTGTCCCGGAAGGAGCGCCGGGTGCCCCCCGATGGTGAAGGTGTTGTCCTCAAAATGGCCGCCCCCGGGCACAACCGTGACAAGTCCGGCGGCGCGCACGCCCGGCATGGCGCGCAGCCGGGAAAGCAATTCCTCGAAGAGTTGCTGTTTTTGGCTGGGTTTCTCGTATTTCGCCTCCGGCAAGGTGAAACCCATCGTAAGGACATTCACTGTTGCACAACCCATCTTCACGGAACGCAGTTCCGCGAAACTCTTGAGCATTAATCCGGCGCCGACCAGCAGGACCACAGTTAAGGCCACCTCGGCGGTCAGCAACAGAGAGCGCAGCCGCGCACGGCTCTGGCCTCCGCCCAGTGATCGGGAATTTTCCTTCAAGGGAACGAGGAGATCGCGGCGGGTTGCGGAAGAGGCTGGGAGAAGCCCCGCGAAGATGCCGCTAAGTATGGTGATTCCGATGGTAAAGAGAAGAGCGGCTTGGTCGACGTGAATGGAATTCGCGCGTGGCAAGTTTTCGCGTAAGGCCACGAGCCATCGGATGGTGCCGTAGGCAAGAAGGGCGCCGAGCGTGCCGCCGGCGAAAGTTAGCAGCAGGCACTCCGTCAGTTGTTCCTGGATAAGCCGCCAACGGCTGCCACCCATGGCCGCGCGAACAGCGATTTCCTTGCGACGGGTGGCCGCACGGGCTACGAACAGACTTGCGACATTCAGACAAGCGATGAGCAGAACGCATCCAACCGCGCCCATGAGAATCCACAGGGATTTCTTCACGTCGCGCACGATGTTTTCGGATAGCGGAATCACATTGGCGTCCTTGCCAATCATGGCCTCGGGAAATTGCTTATGAGTGCGCTGCTGGATGTCATCGAGTTCGCTGTAAGCCTGCGCGATGCTAACTCCCGGCTTTAGACGCGCCGTGACAAAAAACCTGTGATTCCCACGATTGTGCATGTCCTCGGCGGAGACTTCGTGGTAGACAGGCAGCCAAATCTGGACGCGTGTGTCCGGGTAATCGAACCATGGGGGAAGGACGCCAATGACTGTGTAGGGTTTGGCATCGAGCAGAATCGTTTTGCCGACGATGGCAGGATCGCCGGCGTATCGCCGTTTCCAAAGACCCGCGGTGAGAACGACGGTTGCGCTCGCACCAGAACGGTCATCATCCGCGGTGAAGAAGCGTCCGTAGAGAGGCCGGACGCCAAGCATGGGAAAGAGAGTGTAGGAACAAAAACGCGTTCCAATCGCTTCGGGGAGCGGGCCGCCGTCACCCGAGAGGTTGGCCGAGTCTTCACCGATAAGTGCCATCTGCTCGAAGCTGATTGCCTGGCGCTGCCAGTCTTCAAAGACGCCCCCGGAAACAACATTGTAAGGGCCGGAGAAATCATCGCTCAGATTGCGCTCCCACAGGCTGACGAGGCGCTCGGGTTGCGAAAATGCCAGGGGGCTGAGGAGCACTCCGTGAACCACGGTGAAAATCGAAGTGTTCACGCCGATGCCGAGCGCAAGAATCAGGATCGCGAGAATCGAGAAGCCGGGGCGTTTCAGGAGACTGCGAAGTCCAATTCGCAGGTCCTGGAGCAGCGTCTCGAGAAAAGGAAGGCCGCGCTGGTCGCGATAAATTTCTTTGGTTTGTTCCAGGCCGCCAAACTCGCGGCGGGCGGCATGACGCGCTTCTTCCGCTGTCATGCCGCCAGCAATATTGTTCTGCGCGAGCGCGTCGAGATGCGCTTGCAGCTCGGAATCCAGTTCACTATCCAAATGGGTTTTGTGGAACATTCCGAAAAGACGAGAGAAAAAAGCGCGCGGGCCGATCATTTTTGCTCTCCACTATTCATAGCGCAGGGCCACCGTGGGATCGACGCGCGTCGCTCGCCGCGCCGGCAGATAACACGCCAGCACGACAACGCCTGTGAGGACTGCGGCAAGTCCAAGGAAGAGCGCCGGTTCGAATGGTTTCACTTCATAGAGAAGGCTGGTCATGGCCCGCGTAACCAGGAACGATCCAAGCGCTCCGGCAGCGACGCCGAGCAGCGCGAGCTTCACGCCCTCACCCATGACCAGGCGGTGAAGATCGCCGGGACGCGCGCCAAACGTGAGCCGGATGCCCATCTCGTGGATACGCTGCGTGACCGAGTAGCTCATTACGCCATAGATTCCGACCGCGGCGAGGACCAGGGCCAGCACGGCGAATAAACCCAGGAGGGCGCCATACGAACGTGTTTCAGCGGAGTCTTCGTGCATGCGCTGGCTAAAGGTAGCCACGTTGTAAACGGGAATGGCCGGATCGATGCGCTGCATCTCTTCGCGCAGCGGACCTAGCATCGCTTCCGGAGACGTCCGCGTGCGGACGATCAGGCTCATGTTGATGATGACTTCGCTTTGAAGCAGCGGGCCATAAAGAACAGGTTCCGCCTCCGGATCCTGGCGCAGGGAGTTGTACTTGATATTTCCTGCGACGCCGATGACTTCCATCCACGGTTCAGGCGAGTCCGCATCGCCGTACTTGACGCGCTTGCCCACCGCGTCTTGTCCGGGCCAGTAGCGGCGGGCAAACGATTCGCTGACCATGACAACTCGAGAGGCTTGCAGCGAATCACGCGTCGAGAAATCGCGGCCTCCAAGAACGGGAATGCCCATAGTGCGGAAATAATTCGGTCCTATCTCTTGGTAATAAACCGTATCAGATTCCGCATTGGAGATCGGAGCATGCCCTTCCACGGTGAATCCCCGCAGGAGGCCGCCCCAGACAAATGGATCGATGAACGTGGCGGCTGCCGACTCGACGCCAGGATATTTCGCGATGCGCTCGGCCAGCTCCGGCCCGAAGCGATTGCGCCCGTCGCCTTCGTACTTTCGATCCGGAACGTAGAATCGCAGCGTCACCAGATGATCGGGACGAAAACCGGGATTGTCGGCCAGCAAGTGCGAAAGACTCTTCAGGATGAGCCCCGCGCCGATCATCAGCGCGAGCGTGAACGCCACTTCCGATACGACGAGGCCGCGTCCCATGCGGCGCCCGCGCAGACCTGCCGTGCTCTTCGCGGCTTCTTTGAGCGACTCGTTGACGTTGGTGTGGGCGGAACTTAGGACGGGAAAAAGAGTGAGCAACATGGCTGTCGCGACCGCGAGAACACACGTAAATGCAAGCGCGCCGCTATCGAGACGCACGCGCGTAAAGGAAGGAAATGAAACCGGGAGCACGGAGACCAGGAAGCCGAGGCTCCAGAAAGCGAGCGCAATGCCGGCTGCGGCCCCGGCCGCGGTCAGGAGAAGGCTCTCCGTCAGGAATTGGCGCACTAAGCGGTTTCGGCCAGCGCCGAGTGTGAGGCGAATCGCGAGCTCGCGATCTCGAACGGCGCTGCGTGTCAGAACAAGGTTAGCGACGTTCGCGCAGGCAATCAGCAGAACGAAGGCAACAGCGCCGAAGAGCACCAGTAATGGCGCGCGGAAGCTCTTTACGTAGTCTCCCGTCGCCGAAATGACTTGTACACCGCGCTCGCGGTTTTCCTTCGGATAGGCCTTAGCAAGACGGGCCGCAATGGTTTCCATTTCCGCCTGAGCGGTGGCGAGTGTGATGCCGGGCTTCAGCCGCGCCAGGACTTTGTGAAAATGAATGTCACGATTGTGGAGGTAATCGTATTTCGCCACCTGCGGCCAGGCCGCGTCGCGCATCACCATGGGGATCCAGACTTCGGCCGAATCCGAGTAACCCATGAAGCCTTTAGGTGTAACACCCACAATCGTGAAGTCGTAATCGTTGAGGCGTACAGTCTTGCCGACGATTGCCGGATCGGAAGCGAACCGCCGTTGCCACAGACCGTAGCCTATCAGCGCGACTGCGTGTTTCATCGGTGTTGAATTTTCTTCCGGCGTGAAGGTGCGACCGATCTCCGCGGAAACGCCAAGGAGCGCAAAATAGGTGTCGCTAGCCTGCTCGCAATAGACCCGTTCGGCCTTGTCAGTTCCGCTCAAAATCATTTCGCAATCGCCGTACGCGGCCATCTCCTCGAACACGTCGTTTTGTGCCCGCCAATCAAGGTAGTTGGGGTAGGCCACCGGGGACTTGCCCTCGTTGGCAACGCTTTCGTTCACGCGGACGAGCCGCGCGGGATCCTTGAAAGGCAAGGGCCGCAATAGGACGGCTTTGACGACGCTGAAAATGGCTGTGTTCGCGCCGATGCCCAGGGCGAGCGTGAGAATAGCAACCGATGTGAAACCGGGATTTTTTGCGAGCAGGCGCAGACCGTAGCGCACGTCCTGGAGGAAAGTCTCGATAAAGGGAAGCCCGCGCTGATCTCGGTATTCCTCTTTCGTTTGTTCCAGACCGCCGAATTCGCGCCGCGCGGCGTGGCGTGCTTCTTCCAGACTCATCCCGCGGCGGACGTTCTCCGCTGCGAGAAGGTCAAGATGCGCCTGGAGTTCGGCTTGCAACTGCTCTTCAGAACGAGATTTTATGAACGCGCCGCGGAAGCGCGAGAACATCGTTCGCAGTTTGCTCATCGAACTTTCTCCTCACTCGCTCCGCAGCGTGCTCATAGGGTCGACACTCATCGCGCGGCGTGCCGGGACATAGCTGGCGAGAAGCGCCACCCCGACGAGCGTCATGGCCACACACAGAAGCGTCAACGGATCCGAAGCGCTGACGTTGTAAAGCAGACTCTGCATCAGCCGCGTCAGCGCTAACGATCCTGCCAATCCAACGGCGACGCCGCCGAGCGCGAGGACTGTTCCCTGCGAAACGACCAAGCGGCGAATATCTCCTGCCTGCGCGCCGACCGTCATGCGGATGCCAATCTCTTTTCTGCGCTGGCTAACAGAGTAGGCCAGCGTCGCGTACAGCCCCACGGAGGCAAGCACGAGTACGACAGCAGCCAGAAACAGCAGCAAGAACAGTGTCAGCCGCTTCGGCCCGAAGGAATCGGCAACGAGCTGATCCATGGTGTCCACGTCATAGATGGGCTGCTCTGCATCGATAGTTGCAATCGCGCCGCGGATTGCCGCGGTTAAGACCGCAGGTTCAAAGCGGCTTTTAACGACGGCATTCATGATTCGCGGCGGATTCGTCTGCTGATCAAGGGGCACGTACAATTCTGCGCGCACCGGCGCGTCGATCTGGCGAATTTGTTTCACGTCCGATACGACGCCAACGATCGTCGCAAGAGTATCGTCCGGTGGCAGGTTGGAGAACGCCTCGGGTCTCCCATAGCGCACGCCGAGCCGAATACGCTGGCCAATCGCGTCTCCCGCGGGCCAATACTGACGCGCCATCGCTTCGTTGATGATGGCTGTGCGGGGAGCGTCTGCGCCATCCTGCTCGGAGAAAGTCCGGCCTTGGACGAGCCGCACTCCCATGGAGCCAAAATAGCCGGGACTCACAATCCGGAAAATGGCGTTTTCTGGGCCTCGCGCGTCTCCGGCCATGCGCCCCTCAATCGTGAAATCCCTAGAAAGCAAATCCGACGTGCGATCCCCCAAAGGTCGCCCAGATGCAACCCCGGCGCTCTCCGCACCTGGCAGCGCTTCGATGGCACGGACCGTGCGATCGAAAAATGAGGCAATTTGGCTTGCGCCAGAATACTTCGTGTCCGGCAACCCAATCTGAAAACTCAACACATGCTCGGGCCGGAACCCCACGTCTATATTCTCGAGGCGCCGGTAACTTTGCGCCATCAAGGCGGCTCCCGCCAAGACGACCATGGACAACGCGATCTCCGCAACAACAAGAATGCTTCGCATGGAGTGCGCGCCGCGTTCGCCGCTGATCTTCGCTCCGCCTTCCCGGATCGTTTCCGCGAAGTTTTGCCGGCCAACTTGCAGCGCGGGAGCCAAGCCAAACAAAATGCCCGTCACGCCGGCGATCCCGCACGCGACGGCTAATGCGGCGCGATTCACCTGAATCAAGTCCGGTTCGGTGGTCAGCCATACATGAGGAATTAAGTGGACGAGCAGCGGCAGGCATGTCTTCGCGATAACAATTCCAAAAACGCCGCCGGCGAACGACAGCAGCAAACTCTCCGTCAGCATTTGCCGCAAAATGCGGCCGCGGCTTGCGCCAAGCACGGCCCGCAATGCAATTTCTCGCATGCGCGCCGTCGAGCGCGCCAACAACAGGATCGCCACGTTGGCGCATACGACCAACAGCAGCAGACCCACCGCTCCTGCGAGCACGTAAAATGCGGGCTTGACTCCTCCGAGGACCAAATCCTCGATGTTCCAAACGCTTAAATTCCAATCGCGGTATTCCGGCAAGGTTGTGCCGTATTGCTTCTCAAGCTGTTTCGAAAGCGCCTGCAGCCGCACGTTGGCTTGCTGCTCGGTTACGCCTTCTCGCAGGACCGCGATGATCCAGTTTTGACGGTCTCCTCGATTGGTGTCAGACCAATTGAGCTGCAGAGGAATCCAAAGGTCGCCGTCCCACAAGCCAAACCGCGGCGGCATTACACCGATAATGGTGTAGGGATTGGAATTAAGCCGAATGACCTGGCCCAAAATATTGCGGTCCCCTGCAAATTTGCGCTGCCACAGCTCATAGCTCAGGACCGTCACGGCGGGTCCGCCGGGGCGATCCTCGTCATCTCGGAAGGTGCGGCCCAGAATCGGTTTCCGGTGCGTCATGGTAATAGCGCTGGCTGTGACGTGTGTTCCTAGGATTCGCTCGGGAAATTCGCCGTAGCCAAGGGTGAAGCTGTCGCCGTGTATTGCGCCGACACTTTCGAAAAGTTCCGCAAGCTCCTTGACTTCACGAATCTCGGGAACGGAAAGATAGTTGATGAATCGTTTTTGCCCGGGCAAATAGGCGCGCACCGCTTCCCAGCGCTGGACCGTTGGGTAAGTTTGCGCGGCGGTGTGGAACAAGCACGCATCGATCAGGCTGTACAGCGCTGTTCCGCATCCGATGCCCAACGCGAGGATGACCACGATCACGATGGAAAGCGCCGGCGTCTTTGCCAGAGTACGCAAGCCATAGCGAACGTCACGCTGCAGTGTTTCGAAAAAGGGCAAGCCTTGCTGCTCGCGATAGGATTCTTTCATTTGTTCCAGGCCCCCGAATTCGCGCCGCGCCGCATAGCGCGCTTCTTCCGCGCTCATGCCACGGGCAATATTCTTCTGTGTGAGCGCCTCAAGATGCGCTTGCAGCTCTCCCTCCAGCTCTTCGTCGGATCGTTGCCCACGGAAGAAACCGCCAAGGCGCGCGGCGATCATGCGAAGCCAGCTCATTTCATGCCCTCTCCACGCCTTCGAGCAGCCGCGCCATCAGCGCCGACATACGTTCCCAACTGGCGGCCTCGGCAGCAAGCTGCTTGCGCCCGGAACGCGTCAGCGAGTAAAACTTCGCTTTGCGATTGTTTTCCGAAACGCCGAATTTCGAGCTGATCCAGCCGCGTTGTTCGAGCCGCAATAGCGCGGGATAGAGCGTGCCCTGATTGAGTTTCAGCAGGTCCTCGGATACCTGCTGGATGCGCACGGCGATGCCGTAGCCGTGGAGCGGGCCCAGCACATCGAGGGTCTTCAAAACGATCAGGTCCAGGGTGCCGGGAAGCACTTCGCCGCGCGGAGGCGCCATCGTCTCCCTCCTCTAGTTAAACAACAGGAAGCTACACGCCCTCCTGTAGTTTGTCAACAGGGAGCCTGCGGTAATAGACGAACGAGCCAGGAAAATGTTTCGCGCGTTCCAAAAATAAAAGCCCCGCCAGGCGGGGCTTCCTTGTGATCCGGTATTGGTCTGAAAAGTAGTGCTTACGCTTTGGCCTTTGTGCCGGCGGTCGCTGCAACCACAGACGGCACCTCTTCGCGCCCAGCGCGCTTGATGCGTGCCGCTTTGCCCTTCAAATCGCGCAAATAATAAAGCCGCGCGCGCCGCACTTTGCCCTTGCCCACCACTTCGATAGAGCTGATGCTCGGCGAGTGCAGCGGAAAAATTCGCTCGATGCCCACGCCGAAGCTCACGCGCCGCACTGTGAAAGTGGCGCCCGAGGCGCGGCCTTTCTTCGAAATCACGACCCCTTCGAACGCCTGCAGTCGCTCTTTTTCCTTTTCGCCTTCGCCTTCCTTCAGGCGGACGTTCACCCGCACGGTGTCGCCGGGGCGAAATTCGGGGAGGTCTTTGCGCAGTTGCGCTTCGTGGATTTTTGCAATAACCGGATTCATGATCGTATTCCCTGCAGACCCACTCAGGCGGGGCCAGCACACCGATGGCAAACAATAAGTATAAGCCAAATCACCGCAGTTCGCCTAGCGGAATACTCCCCGGGCAGGGAATTAGCTTTCGATTTCCGAACAAATAGGGCGAAACGAGCGAACCAACTTTATTTCTGCTTATCGAGTCCCAGAGTTAAGAAATGTTCTCCGTTGTTCGGATAAGAGCAAATCTTTTGAGCTACGTTAGGTAAATTCCGTTGAAGAGCCGTGAGAATTTCAATGGATTCATCCTCCGATAAATCCTCACAGACCTTGATTGTTCTCCAGCCTACCTTGCACTTCAGCGCCGAAGGCTGATGCTCGGAGCCTTCGGACCATTCTAGTTCGCTGCAATCTTCGACGCTGTATTCCTTTTTTCGTTCCCAACCACGGATTTCCTTGCTTACCGTTATTCGCTGCGAGTCAAACTCAGTGACTTGCGTTACAGAAAGTTGGTAAACCAGGGCGAGAAAAGCGCTGATAAATCCCCAAATCAGAAGCGTGTGAAACAAGAGTGACACTCTCGCCCAAAGGCCGTAGACCCATATAAGTCCAATCGAGAACACTGCGATTTCCAGCAGAACCAAAAACCAAGACCGTCTGGGAGGAATCGTCACACGAAGCATCCCTGAACTGAAGACGAGGTCGATCCTTGAACGAGTATTGGAACGCCCCATCAATCACCTTCCGTGCCCTACACTAGCGAGGCGGTGCCTGCGGAGCCATTTTCTACCTATTGTGCCAGATAAGTTGAATAATCAGAAACAGACCGACTCTCGAGCTGCGGGCTAAATTGCAACAGCACCAGGCCGGCCCCGGCGACCTCGAATTGCGCGACGGGCTCGGCGACGCTTGCAATCTAACGGCGGACAGTTAATTCCGAAGTTGACGCATCAGGGCAGTTTGCGTATGGTGTTTCGCAAACGCACAGCTGAAATCGTAAATTGGAAATCCAGCGTCACTGAATCTCGGCCAAAGTTCCAGAAAGAGGGAGTCATGCTCAAAGCAACCCCGGCTGTTCTTGCAATCCTCTTGGCACTGTCTACTTCCACAGGGCCAAACCCCACTTCGGCGACGTATGTGACCGCCGCCGACGTCCAGGCTACGCTGCAGAAGGCACCCCCTTCGGCAGTCAGCGATCAAGCGATTCGCATGGTGGACTTGGGAGGTTTGGGATACAACGTCGGAGTTTCCGTCGTCAGCCGGCCCAAATCCTCGATCCAAGGCGGCCCCGTCGAGCACGAAAAGGTGACCGAGGTTTATCACGTGATTGCGGGTTCCGGAACACTCGTGACGGGAGGCAAGCTGATCGGGGCAAAGCCGAGAGCCGCCAATGCACCCCAAGTTGCAGCACTTAATGGTCCCAGCGTCGCTGGCACCTCCGTTGAGGGCGGCGAAACCCGGCGGATTTCGCCGGGAGACGTGGTGATCATTCCTGCCGGGGTGATTCACTGGTTTACGGAGATTCAGGAATCCCTGACGTATATCGTGGTGCGGGTCGACCCGGAGAAAGTGGTGACTCCCAAATGAGTGATGCTCTGCGTGTTCGCAACGCTGCGTGCATTTTGATTCTGCTCGCCGGTGCCTTGTGCGGTGCCGCCTCTGCTCAGGAAAAGGGCGGTGAGAACGAAACCGGTCCCTACGACGTCGTTGCCGGCTGGCCGCAGCCGCTCGGGCATCCGGGATGGACCTGGGGGTCGCAAGGCGGAGTTTTCGCCGAGTCACCAAACAGGATTTACATTTTGCAACGTGGCGAACTTCCAATCCCCGAGAAAGCGCCTGCGGGCTATACCGGAGGTTATGGCGCCTTCGGGACGCCGGCAACCCAAGGCAAGCCGCGCCTTGAAAACTGCATCCTTATCGTCGACGGTGACGGCAAGCTGATTGAATCTTGGACGCAGTGGGACCAGCTGTTTGCCGGCGGCCGCGGGCCTCACCACATCAAAATCAGCCCGTACGATCCCGAAAAGCACGTATGGGTCATCGACGATATGTTGCATCAAGTTTTCGAGTTCACCCATGACGGCAAGCAGTTGCTGATGACGCTTGGAGAAAAAGGCGTTCAGGGAGAGGACGATAAGCACTTCGGGCGGCCCACCGACATCGCCTGGCTTCCGGACGGCACATTCTTCATCAGCGATGGTTACATCAACACGCGCGTCGTCAAGTTCGATAAAAACGGGAAGTACCTGATGACGTGGGGCAAGAAGGGATCCGGACCCGGCGAATTCAATTTACCGCACGCGATCGACGTCGACGCGAAACGCAGGGTGTACGTCGCGGACCGGTCGAACAGCCGCATCCAGATTTTCGACGAGAACGGAAAGTATCTCAGTGAATGGGATCATATTCGTACGCCGTCTCACATTATGGTTACGGCGGATCAGCACCTCTGGGTCGTGGACGGCCTGACCAACAAGTTCCTGAAGTACGACTTGGACGGGAAGCTCTTGTACTCCTGGGGCACCTACGGGTCATTCCCGGGCGCCTTTTGGTGGGTTCACCAGTTCTCCGTTGATTCGGATGGGAATCTGTATGCGGCTGAGGCCTACGGCGGCCGGACACAGAAGTTCCATCCGAAGAATGACGCTGATTCTACAACGCTCATCGCACAGCCCGTGAAGATCGCTTTGTCGCATTGATTCGGATCCGATTCTGCCGGAAACTCTTGCTCAATTCCGGTGTCAAAGAGATGTGGTCAAACAACGCAAGTAGGCACTAGGGGTAGAAATCGATGAATGCGAGACTGGCAGAGGTGACAGCGTTTGTTGCTGTCATTGTTTGCGCGGTGGATGCTTATCCGTGCACAACCGCACGTCCGGTGTCGAATGTTGACATGGTTCGAGAAGCTGATGCCATCGTGCGGGTGAGCGCAGGAAACTACGCAGTCGCACCGAAAGCTCCGATTTCCTCGACGGGCTTCGATGTGGAGTCGGACTCAAGGATTCGCTTCAAAGTGCTTGAGGTCGTTCGAGGGAAAATACCAACCGATCATCTGATCCTTCCCGGTGTTCTTGTGGACACGGATGACTTTAACGACCACGCTGCACCCTACAACTTTGTGCGTTCTGAGGGCAGGAAAGGGAGTTGTTTTGCCAGCTCCTATCGTTCCGGCGGGCGGTTTCTCTTGATGCTCAAGAAGAGAAGCGGCGGCGTGCTTACTGTCAACTGGTATCCTCTCGCTCCCGTCAACGAGCAACTTCACTCATCAGACGATCCGTGGCTTTTATGGGTGCGGAAACAAACCAAAGAGCCAAACAGTAAGTCCTTTTATTACCAGTAATTGACTCTAACAAAGGAGCTTACTCCTGACGTCAGAAAGTCAGCTTGACCCCAACCTGCGCGGCAAACGGAATCCCCACCGTCGTACCCGGCCCGAAAAAATCGCCCAGCGCTCCCGCAGGCAGGCGCAACTGGTTGATGCTGGCGATCGGTTCCGTCTGCGAGCAAGCGGCATTGAGGCAAAACGCCGTGGCGTTGGTCAGGTTATTTACCGGCGTCGGCAGCGCCGAAATATCGGTCACGAAGTTGTTCCCCGGATTCAGCCGGTTGAACACATTGAAAAATTCCGCAAACGGCCGCAGCGTGAACCTTTCGCCCAGGTTGATATTCCGGCTGACGCGGAGATCGACCTGATAAAATGGGGTCCCGCGAAACTCATCCAGGCTCGTCTGGGTCCCGTTGATCACCGCGCGGTCATTCCCGCTCGCCGAACCGAACACACCGTCGTTGTTGACGTCCGCAGGCGTCAGCATCGTGAACGGCCGCGCGCTTTCAAACTGCGAAATTGTCGACGCTTCAAAGCCCCACGGCAACTGCACGACGCCGATCAAGACAAAACGGTGGCGCACATCTTCTCCCGAAGGTCCGTGATCGCCGGGACCAAAAGGATTATTCACGTTCGAAACGCGGTTGACGTAATCGAAAAGTTCGCCGACGACCGCTCCCCAGGTCGTGGCGTGCGCCAAAACGTAGTTCGCCGTCAGCTCGAAGCGGTGCGCGAAGCTGTGCTGAACTTGCAGCGCCAGGCCGTTGTAGCTCGAGCGATTGTCGCTCCTGAAGAGAAATAGATTTGGAGCGTTCGCGGGAAGTGTGAAACCTGCAACATAGTCGTACGCACGATACTGGTGGTTTCCTTCCTGATGTTCGTAGGAAATGTTTACACGCCAGCCCTTATCGAATTCATGTTCCACGCCGAAGCTCGTCTGCAGCGCGTACGGCGTCTTGTAGCGCGGATCAATCAGCGCGCCCTGTCCTCCCTGCGCCCCCGGCACCAGCGCCGTGCCCACGTTTCCATTGTTTACCGCCTGAAACGCGCCGACCCAACCGTTCTGCGCGAGGTCGTTGTAGTAAAGTCCCGCGCCAGCGCGAATCACCGTTTTCATCGAGCCGCCCGGCGCATACGCAACTCCAAGCCGGGGCGCAACCGCGCCTCGATAATCATGTGGAATCTCATCAGCCAGGTGAATTCCCAAACCTTGCAGCGCACTGAAGGCCGGGTTTTGTCTCTGATCTCGGCCTGAAGCGATAAACAATCCGAACGTTGTGTCGTAGCGCAGCCCCGCGTTCACGGTGAACGACGGTGTCACGCGCCAGCTATCCTCGCCGTAAAATCCCAGCCTCTGCAAACTCTGTGAAAACGTCCCATCTCCCGCCGGCGAATTCGTACAAGCCGTATTCGCCAGCTTCGTTGTAGAACAATTAAAATCCGCCGTGAATTGCGCCGGATTGCCCGCGTAAAATGTCGGGTTCTGCGTGAACTGCACAAAATGCTCTTGTGTTGCCGACAGCGCTCCCCGCAAAACCGGCTCGTGAATCAAGTTCACGCCAAATCGCAACGCATGCCGCGCCGATGCTCGCGATACGTCGTAGCGAAACTGGTATTTCTGTTGATCCCTCGCCACGGGAAATGCTGTGATGGCCGTTTGAAACTGATTATCCCCGAAAGTTTCCAGCCCCGAAGTCGTCAAAAAACTTGCCGTAAACGGAAACGCCAGCGCGATCCCTAGATTCGAATTCCGCACCTTCACGTGATGGAATCCGCTGGCCTCTCCCGTGAACGAGCCGTGCCACGTCGGCGTGAACTGAAACTGCTCGTTCAGCAAAATGTTGTAGTAATTCGAAGTCGTCGCGAAACCCGTCGACGGTAGCGCGCCCTGCTGCACCAGATCGTTTTGCGTGTGGTTGCGGTCGAGCGATCCGCGCACAAACCACTGCGACCTCGCCGATTGCGTCCAGTCGACCCGCGTCGAAAATAGCGTGTCGCGAAACGGCACCTCCACCGAACTGGGAATCGTTCCGAGCGAGCTCACTCCCGGAATCAGTCCCGCGCTCGCAAGCTGTCCCAGCGCCGCAAACTGCGCTTGCGAACTCGCGCTATACGCCACGCTCGTCGTTTCGTCCACGTATTCATACGACGAAAAAAACCAAAGCTTGCCCCTCACCAGTGGCCCCCCGACTATCGCCACGCCGTTCTGCCGCGAAAACGGCTGCTTCGGATCAGGCTCCGGATTATCCAGCGAATTCCGCGCGTTGAGATTTTTCCCTCGGTAAAAATAAGACAAGCTTCCGTGCCAGTCGTTCGTCCCGCTCCGCGTCGACAAAATCACGCTCCCGCCGTTCGTCCGCGAAGTGTCGGCGCCGAACTGCGCCGTCCTCACCACGAACTCCTGCATCGCTTCCGGTGAAAAATTTTGCAGAAACCCGCCGATGTAGTCGTCGTTGTTGTCGCCGCCATCCACCGACAAATCCACATTCAAACCTGAGCTTCCCCCAAAGGAAACCGCAGTGATCCGCGCCTTCGTCGGGTCGGAAGGCTCGACCGGCTCAGTAAACGGCGCCATCAGCGAAATATTCGCGAAGCTCCGCGCTGACAAGGGAATTTCGTCCAGGTCTCCTGCCGTAATTTGTGTCTGAATGGTGCTGCTGGTGGTTTCGATCGGCTCGCTCGCCAGCGAAGGCCCTCGGTCGCGAACCTGCACCGACTCGCGCAGGCCTTGTGGCTCAAGCGTCATGACCAGTGTTGGCTGGCTGCTGACCGCAACGCTCACCCGCGCGGTCTTTTCTTCAAATCCGTTTGCCGCAATTGTGACGCTGTAGTTTCCCGGTTGGAGTGCGTCGAATCGCGCTTCCCCGCGTGCATCCGCTTTCGCCGCGCGCGTCGCGCCTGACTTTTCTTGTTGCAGCGTTATCGCTGCTCCCGCAATTCGCCCTCCGCTCGAATCCTCGGCCGTGACCAGCAGCGTCCCGCGAAAATCCTGGGCGGGAACTCTCCCCGCCCAAGCCATCATCACAAACACCCAACAACAAACACACTTTCGAACCTGGTGCAAAACTGCTTGTCTCAACATATAGATGCGAGGGCCAACACCCGAATTGTTAGTTACGACGTTCAGTATGCGCCCCGCGTTTCATCGTGTCGATATAGACCAGTCCCTCTTCCGTCGTTCCCTTCCTGCTGCCTACTTCAAGTACCGGTCAAACCATGCAACCGTTCGCTCCATCCTTTCCTCGTTGTCCTTCCGTCCTTCGCCCTATACAATCCGCCCAGCATTTTCCCACCGGAGGTTGCCGCCATGGAACGTCGTGGATTCCTCTCTTCGTTCGCGGGCCTCGCGAGCGCTGCCGCCGCCACGCGCCTCTCTCCGCTTTGGCGCGAAGTTCTCGATCAAGCTCCCGCGCCGCTCCCCGACCGCTCCCTCTACGATTCGAACGAAGAAGCCTATTGGACCGCTCTGCGCAAGCAGTTCATCATCCCCGAGGACGAAGTCTATCTCAACAACGGCACCGTCGGCTCTTCGCCCGCTCCCGTTCTCCGCGCCATCTTCGACGCCTACAACGACTCCGAAAAAATGGCCCAGAGCGATCCCGAGGACTATCCCATCTGGGGCTACGCCGCCTGGAACGAATTCCGCGACCCGCTCGCGGCCTTCGTCGGTTGCACCCGCGACGAGCTCGCCCTCGTCCGCAACGCCACCGAGGCCAACAGTTACATCGCCAATGGCATCGACCTGAAACCCGGCGACGAAGTTCTCATCACCGACCAGGAACATCCTGGCGGCGAGCATCCATGGAATCTCCGCGCCACGCGCTACGGCATCGTCGTGAAAAAAATCGCTCTTCCGAAACCCGTGCCCAGCGCCGCCGACGTCCTTAATCGCTTCAGTGATGCCATCACTCCGCGCACGCGCGTGATTTTCTTCAGCCACATCACCACCGTCACCGGCGTCGTCTTACCCGCGCGCGAACTCTGCGCCCTGGCCCGCTCCAAAAACATTCTCTCCGCTGTCGACGGCGCGCACGTCCCCGGCATGATGCGCCTTAACATCCACGAACTCGGCTGCGACCTCTACTCCGCGAGCCCGCACAAGTGGCTCCAGTCCACCAAGGGCTCCGGCTTTCTCTACGTCCGCGACGAAGTCATCGACCGCCTCTGGAACACCATCGCCACCGAAGGCTGGGACGACCCCAAGCTCCGCGCCGAGCGCTTCCAGCGCATCGGCAGCTCCAACGTTCCCGCTCTCCACGGCCTACGCGCCTCCATCGCTTTCGCCAATCAAATCGGCATGGACCGCATCGAGCGCCGCCATCGCCAGATGGCCGACCATATCCTCAAGCAAATGCTCGCGCTTGGCGCCGAGTCCTGGACCTCTCCCGATCCCGCCCTCCGCTGCGCCATCGCCACCGTCAACGTTCCTCCCATCCAGCGCATGCCCCTCGAGAACTGGCTCTGGAAAGAAAAGAAAATCCGCATCCGCGGCGGCGAACCCTCCAAGCTCCGCCTCTCCACGCCGTATTTTCTCCTCCCCAAGGATGTCGACCGCTTCCTCTCCGCCTTCGACGAATACAGATCCTCGCATTCCTCGAATCGAAACCATCCACTCCCGGAGACTCCTCAATGAAAAAGTTTCGCTTTTTCTCCCTGATTTTTCTTGTCGCGCTTGCCCTACTTACTTACGCTCCCGTCCGCGCCGCATCTGGCGACCTAATCCGCCTCACGGTCGACGCCACTCACGCGCCGGAGCGGCTTTATCAAGTCCACATGGTCATGCCCGCTGCGCCCGGCCCCTTAACCCTCTATTACCCGAAGTGGATTCAAGGCGCGCACGCACCCGTCGGCCCGATCAACAACTTCACCGGCCTGAAAGTCTCTGCGAACGGCAAGACAATTCCCTGGAAGCGCGACGCGCTGGATGCCTTCACGTTTCACCTCGAAGTTCCACTGGGAGTCCAGCAACTCGAACTTTCTTTCGACTATCTTGAGCCCGGCAACGACGGCGGCTCGGTCACTGACAAACTGCTCGTCTTGAACTGGTTCCAGGTGCTCTTGTATCCCGCGGGCACTCCCGCGGCGCAGATCCATTTCAAGCCGTCGTTGCAACTCCCTCCGGGATGGAAGTTCGGCACCGCTCTTCCCGTCGAGAACCAATCCACCTCCGAAATTATTTTTCAATCTGCCGCCCTCGATCGTCTGCTCGACTCACCGGTGGTTGCTGGCGAATATTACCGTGCCATCGACCTCACCCCGCCGGGCGAACCCATCCATCACGAGATTGACATTGTCGCAGACAGCGAAGCCGCGCTCGCCATGAGCCCGGAAGTGCAGCAGGGCCTCACCAATCTCGTCGCGGAATCCGGAAAACTCTTTGGCACGCGCCACTATCGTGAATACCATTTTCTGCTCACGCTGAGCGATCACACTCCGCATTTCGGCGTCGAGCACCACGAATCCAACGACAGCCGCCTTTCGGAGCGTATTTTTCTTTCGCCCACCGCCGCCGTGGATGTCGGCGGCCTGCTTGCTCACGAATTCGCTCACTCCTGGAGCGGTAAATTCCGGCGCCCCAAGGACATCAGCCCTTCCGATTTCCAGAAACCTCTCGAAACTGCCTTGCTCTGGGTCTACGAAGGCAACACTTCCTATCTCGGTGACTTGCTCGCGGCGCGCAGCGGCCTCTGGAAACCCGAGGATTACCGCCAGGCACTGGCAAGCTACTCCGCAAGCCTTGGCCCGGGGCGTCCCGGCCGTGGCTGGCGGCCTTTGCTCGATACGGCCTCCGCCGTAGCAGGGACTTTCACCGGCGGTCCGGCCCCGGCGGGATGGCTGAGCTGGCGACGCGGCCTCGACTATTACGAAGAAGGCGAACTGCTCTGGCTTGAGGCGGAAACCATCATTCGCGAGCAAACCCACGGCCAGAAATCGCTTGAGGATTTCTTCCATCTTTTCTATGGCGGCCCAAACAACGGCCCCGAACTCAAGCCCTACACCTTCGATGAGCTGATGCAGTCGTTGACTCAGGTCGTAAAGTACGACTGGGCAGGCTTCTGGAACACGCGGCTGAATTCCACTTCCACCGAAGCTCCCGTCGGCGGCATCACCGCGAACGGCTGGAAATTAGCCTTCTCGCCTGAGCCGCCGCGAGCTGGCCGCATCTCCCGCGGTATCTCCATCACAACTTTTTCCATCGGGCTCAACCTCAGCAACGACGGAGTCGTCACCGATGCGATCTTCGGCGGCCCCGCCTTCAAGGCCGGCATCGCCCCCGGAATGAAGATTGCCGCCGTCAACGGCCGCGTCTACGCGCCGGACATTCTCGACGACGCTATCAAATCCAGCAACAGCAATCCCCGCCCCATCGAATTGCTCGTGATTGCCAACGATTATTACAAGACCTGCTCGATCGACTACCACGACGGCGTGCGCTATCCGCACCTCATTCGCATCGCCGGTACTTCCGATTATCTGGACTCTTTGCTGAAGCCCGAAGCTCGCTAACTGATTCCCGGCCCCAGTTTTTCTGTCATCCCGACCGGAGCGGCCCGATTCTCTCTGACGCTCCGGTTTTTGGGGCGTCGGGACGCGTAGTCGAGGAATCGTGGCTGGACTTCACCGTTGGCACGGTCGCCGGAAACATTTCGCTTCTCGCCAATCGTCCGTAGCAGCGGTCGGAATTTATCCCGCCTGCCCCGGGCCGCTCGGGGGCCCGGCGCCAGTTTTTCTGTCATCCCGACCGGAGCGGCCAGCTTTTTCTTGCGCTCGGTTTATGAGCGCTGGCCGCGTAGTGGAGGGATCGTGGCTGGACTTCAACATTGGCATGGTCGCCGGAAACATTTCGCTTCTTGCGCCTCCTCATCTAGAAGCCGCGACCGCTTGCCCTAATTTGCGAAGGGGCGCGGGCATCTTTTCGCTTAGTTTGAATTTTTTTCTACTGCCGCGCCCTCGGCATCTTCTCCCCTGGGAAAACATACGCCAGGAACGCAATTTGGATCCGAATGAGCGACAACAGGCTCCCCAACCGCTCCGCTGGCCCCGCTTCTTCCCGGCATAGCGCCCCAAAATGACGGAGATACGCGCCCTTCGCTTCTGCAAGACCAACCGGCAATGGGTCTTGCGGTGGCAACAATATACTTGACAAATCAAACGGGCTAAGGTACTATTTGGCTTGTGAGGAACGCCATGAGCGCCAAGCCAAAGACACTCCAGCAAGCCATCGTTCATTTCGCCAATCCCGACAACTGCCTCAAGTTTATGGTCAAGCTCCGCTGGCCGGATGGCAAAGTCACCTGCCCTACCTGTGGACGTGAGGATGCCGTGTTCCTTGAGAATCAGCGGAAGTGGCAGTGCAAGAACGTCCACGACCATCGGCAGTTCTCTGTCAAGGTCGGAACTATTATGGAAGATTCTGCGCTGCCTCTCGACAAGTGGCTCGTCGCCATTTGGATGATTGCCAACTGCAAGAACGGAATCAGTTCCTATGAAGTGGGCCGTGCTCTTGGCGTCACTCAGAAGTCCGCATGGTTTATGCTCCACCGCATCCGGCTCGCGATGCAGAACCGCTCGATTCTGAAACTCGGTGGAAGCGGGAGCCAAGTCGAGGTAGACGAAACTTTCGTGGGCGGTGCCGCGCGATTCATGGACTCCGACAAGCGCAAGCGCCGGATTACTGAGACTGGCACGAAAGACAAAGTTGCCATCGTCGGAATTTTGGAACGCGGCGGAGAAGTTCGCGGCGCGGTCGTGGGCAATCGCAAGAAACACGCTTTGCAGACTCAGATTCGCGCTCACGTCAAAGCTGGCAGCGCGATCTACACGGATGCGCTCATGTCCTATCAGGGACTCCGGGAACAGGGATTCGAGCACCAAGTCATTGACCATGCCGAAAAATACGTTGACGGACAGGTTCACACGAACGGACTCGAAAACTTCTGGAGTTTGCTCAAGCGCGGCCTCAAGGGAACCTATGTGAGCGTGGAAGAGTTCCACCTGTTCCGGTATCTGGACGAACAGATGTTCCGCTTCAACTTCCGCGAACTGCCTCACGATGGAGCTAGATTCGAGCACGTTGCTTCTCACATCCTTGGAAAGCGCCTGACCTATGCCGAATTGACTGGCAAGGTCGGCCCTGCGACGTGTAACTAAGCCGGGTCATTTGCCTCGCGGGAAGCGGAAGAAATCTTAGGTTTCTTCCGCTTTTTTGCGGCTTTTTCGGCTTCCAATTTTTGCTTTATCTCGCTGTGCGGCACCTTGAAAATCTGGTTAGTCATTCGCTCGAACCTGTCGTACTCAGACGCTTTTTTCATTGGGGCTCTCCGGTGAGTAATTCCATGAAGTTCTTGATTCGCTGCATCGCTCCTAGTGCCTCATTTTCATTGTATCGCTTCCGGGTGTGGGACACTTCGTTGCGCCACAGCTCTTTGATATAGGAACATTGGTCCGCCGCATCGGAGAAGAACGAGAGTCTGCGCGCTTTTCGAGGTCCTTGAGGCAGTAGTTTGGCTTGAGTGATGTGGCTTTGAATTTTGGTAATCACTTTGTCCCATGTGGCGTATTCAAGGGGTTGAGGCTTACCTTTGTCTTTTAGTGTCACGCCAACTTTTTTCGCGATATGACGCAAGGCAATTTCGGACGCGCGCGTTAGGTGAAAGATGCACGCGGTCGGCAATCCTATGGCGAGACAAGTACCAGCATCCTTTATGTCCTCCCGCGCTTTCTCGAATTTTTCGTAGACCGCATTTCCAAATAACTTGTCCTGCTCAAAATATTTCGCGTTTTCCTCGCTGACAAAGATGAACTTACGCTTGTCTAGCTCCAATTCTATATTCTTCCTCAAGGCTTTGATTTCTCGCTTGATGCTGGCTACATCAATTCTGCGGCCAAGCGATACCTCTATGCGCTGCAACTCAGCACTTATGTTGCAATAAGGTACCATCGATATGTCAGTAGGATTCAGTCCGATGCTCTCACATTGATTCCATACATAGGTCATGCGTCCCTTTAGGTCAGCAATCCACACTACTCTGCCTCCAACCTCATCCGCAGGTTCAGAGAGTTCCATCTCCAGACGCAACAATTCGTGTGAGAGCCACCAAAATTGAACTGCGCGAAAATCGTTCACGATTTCCCACAGGCTAATCAGCCTGCGTCCACTCCACAAAGGCTTTTGCACAGAGAATGTACCTTACTTTCTCTGGCAACTAATACAGTGACCTTACCGCTTTGATTCGTCAACTATATTATTGCCCTTGCGGTTTCCAGGACTCTTCCAAGCCTCTGAACGAGTAGCATGAATGCCCGACCTGAACAAAGAAATCGATCCCGGACTGAATCGTCCCCATGACGTATTCCGTTTCCGATGGATCCGGTTCGTCACCCTGTCGTTCAAGGAAATCCCGAAAATCCGTGGATACGCGAACCGCAACGCGCAAACCTTCCGCGTCCCCGCCCTCTTGCAAGAAATCCTCGGTCGTTCTCAGAATGGATTCTGCGATTTGTTCCGCCGAATATTTTTTCATCGCCTCTCCCGCCAACGAGGATAGGGGTGTCATCTTGTAAATATCACTGCAAGCGCCATAGGCGCGCAACAAGTTAGCCCAATGCGCGAGCGTTGGGTACCTGGTGCGGCGTGGTGCAGAGCGCCATAGGTGCGACACAAGTTTCATCTTAATTTTGGCCCACGGTCCGAACAGGGTTATGATGGGAGTTGCCTAAAAGTCAGCCGTTAAGCGTCTAAGCGCTGGCTTGGCCTCGGCCGAAGAACAAAAATGGCAACGGTAACCAAACTAGCTAGGCAAAAGAAGGCCGCCAAGAAAATCGCGGAGATCATGTACGCGTCCTTGCAGCAGTTTTCGAAAGAAGAACAGGAAAGAAGAATCAAGGAAATACACAAAATAGCCCTCAAAGCCCGCTCTAAGCCGAATAGAAAGCCTTCCAAGCGTTCTTCCACTCAGGCGAACCCTCGCGTATCCCGGCCTGCCGCAACAGTTCGGTAAATACCCGCGCATCCTTCGCTTTTATCGCCCTCAAACCGTCCTCGGCTAATTTCTTTTTCTTGCGCTCGGCATCTGCATCTCTGGGGCCGCGCCTGCTCGCTTTCCGCTTTTCTTCCTCCATAACGTCCAAAACGTCGCAGTCAATCCCGCGCTCTTCTGCCGCCTCCAGAGGTTTCTCTTCTCTTTCCTCAGCCATGGGCCGCCGCTAGTCTCCGCGCTTGGATTCTATCCTACTCATTCGCAGCTAAATCTAAACGGTCTGCCGGTCGGAGTGCGAGTAACCCTTCCTTGATCGGCGAGTCTTTGCACACACGTGTTAATGAACGCGAGCGGATTGTTGATGCCTGCGAAGTTGTAACCCCAGCTTACGAGCGTATCCCGTATTTGAACTGCGCTCATGTATTTACCCGGGTAACTGTTAAGCACTGCCAAAACAAGTTCGGTCCACGCCATTTCAGCTTGTACTTGCTGCCCAAGGGCGTTTTGGAGTCCAATTTCCGTAGCTTGTAATTGCACGATTTCCGCGTTCAGTCGGTCTCGCAACTGGGCTTTCGTGGCAATCTGTTTCTGAACTTCCTGAAGCGCCTTTTGGAGGGCATCGGTCATGCGCTCACTATAAACACGGCGAGCATAGATGTAAAGCATTATTTGAGATGCGGTGGTGTCTCCTCTCATTCGAACGTACCCGCTGCAATAACTACCTTGACAGTAAAACCAATTTGTGCTAGTTTGTTTTATGGTTTCGGCATCGCGCTCGCTGGGCATTGGCCCCTGCGCTCCGCCGACCACCCAAACCGTTTGCAAACCAGTTACCTCGAGACCGCAGAACGCCATTTTCTATCCCTCTTCTCTTCAATCCCTTGCGCACTCTTTCGAAAATGAGAATTTCACAACTCGCCTGTTATCAGAGGGTTCCGCACTCTTTGCGCAAAACACCGGGGGTAGGTACCTCTCCCATGATCTGTCTCTTGTTTTCAAGGACTTGCGCACTCTTGCCCCGAACGGCGAACATGAGGGGGGTTACCCCGCTTGCATCCAGAAGTCTGTTCGAGGGAGCAGTCTCCGCGAGGGGAGCGGGCTATGCGAGGGGCTTTACCGCAAGTCCGTACTCTGCGCGCTGCGTGCTCTCTGCGGTAAATTCGTGTTCTCAGTTGCGTTTCATTGCTATTTTCTGCCGTCTATGTCCCGACGGAGCACCGTTGTTCAACAACGGAAAACGCTTCTTGTTTCCTCCTCGAGTCACCGGTCACCATCTTCTCTCTGCGCCTCGGGTGCCTCTGTGGTCATCCAATCTACTGCCCTGCTATCCTTGGGGGATAAACCATGTTTGAGAACCTCACGGAAAAGCTTCAGCGCGTTTTCAAAAACCTTCGCGGGCAGGGCAAGCTTACCGAAGAGCACCTCGACGCCGCGCTCGCCGAAATCCGCGAAGCGCTCCTCGACGGCGACGTCAACGTCAACGTGGCCGACGAGCTCCTCGCCAACATCCGCAAAAAGTCCATCGGCAGCGAAGTCATGTTGCAGCTTTCGCCCGACCAGCAAGTCGTCAAGGTCGTTCGTGACGAGCTCGCCGCCATGCTCGGCAAACACGCCAAGCCGCTTTTCGCCTCTCGTCCGCCGTCCGTCTGGATGATTGTCGGCCTTCAGGGCTCCGGCAAAACCACCACCACCGGCAAGCTCGCGAAGTGGCTCTCAGAGCACGGCCATCGCCCCATCGTGGTTTCGACCGACGTCTACCGCCCCGCCGCGCGCGAACAGCTCGCGCAAGTCGCCAAAGCCGTAGGCGCTTCGCTCTGGCCAGGCAAGGGCACGGACAAGCCGCTCGAAATCGTTCGCGGCGCCATCAAGGAAGCCAAACTTTCCGCCAGCGACGTCATCCTGGTGGACACCGCCGGCCGCCTCCACATCGACGACGATTTGATGAGCGAGCTCGGCACTCTCAAGAAAGAGCTGCAGCCCAGCGAAATTCTTTTCATCGCCGACGCCATGATCGGGCAGGACGCGGTGCGCTCCGCCGGAGAATTTCACAAGCGCCTCGGTCTCACCGGCGTCATTCTAACCAAGCTCGATGGCGACGCTCGCGGCGGCGCCGCGCTCTCCATTGGCAAAGTCACCGGCGCGCCCGTAAAGTTTGTCGGCCTCGGCGAAAAATACGACGCCCTCGAAGGTTTTTATCCCGAGCGCATCGTCTCGCGCGTCCTCGGAATGGGCGACATCATGTCGCTCATCGAGCGCGCCGAGCAGTCCTTCGACAAAAAATCCGCTGCCGAACTCGAGCGCAAACTTCGCAAGGAAGAATTCACTCTCGAGGATTTCCGCGACCAGCTAAAGCAGATTCGCAAAATGGGCCCGCTCGAACAGATCGTGGACATGCTTCCGAAACTTGGCCCGATGCAAAATATTCCCAAGGACGCCAAGGTCGACGAAAAAAAACTCACGCAGGTCGAAGCCATTATCAACTCCATGACCAATCAGGAGCGGCGCGATCACAACGTCATCGACGGCAAGCGCCGAAAGCGCATCGCCAAGGGCAGCGGCACTTCCGTTCAGGACGTCAATCAGGTCCTCAAGCAGTATCTGCAAATGCGCACGATGATGAAGCAGTACGGCGCCTTGACCGCCCGCGCCAAAATGAAAGGCCTCGGCAAACTCTCTGGACTTAGCTGATCCACAGGACCCGGATTATGCAAACGTATGATTTGATTGTGATCGGCTCCGGCCCCGGCGGGCAGCGCGCCGCCATCCAGGGCGCCAAAGCCGGCAAGCGCGTCGCCGTCATTGAGAAGCAGACCTCCGTCGGCGGCGTCTGCATCAACCTCGGCACTATTCCTAGCAAGACGATGCGCGAAGCCGTCCTCCACCTCTCCGATTTCTACGAGCAGACTTTTTACGGCTCTAATCACCCCGCCAAAGAAAAAGTCGCCATGGCGGATCTCAATTTCCGCGTCCAACACGTCATCGATAACGAGGTCGCGGTCATTCAGGATCAGCTCAGACGCAACGGAGTTGACCTCATCTACGGCTTTGGCTCTTTCACCGATCCGCACCATGTTCGTGTTGAGTTAAGTACCGGAAATGCGGAACTCGAGGCGCAATACGTGGTGATTGCCACGGGCACAAAACCTGCCGCCAATCCCAAAGTCCCCGTCAACGGCCGCAACATCATCGACAGCGATCAAATCCTCACCATGCCCCAGATTCCGAAAACGATGATCGTTGTTGGCGGCGGCGTCATCGGAGTCGAATACGCTTGCATATTCGCCACGCTCGGCGTGCGCGTCATCGTCGTTGAAAAGCGTCCCCGGCTTCTCGAATTCGCGGACAACGAAATGATCGAGGCGCTCACTTACCACATGCGCGACCACCGCGCCACGCTGCGCCTCGATGAAGAAGTGGCAAGCGTCGAGGAATTGCCCGATGGGAAAGTTGCCGCCAACCTCGTCAGCAAGAAACGCATCATCGCTGATGCCTTGCTCTACGCCGTGGGGCGGCAGGGAAACGTGGATGGCTTGAATCTTCCTGCTGCCGGGCTGCAAGCGGACGATCGTGGCAGGATAAAAGTTGATGCGGACTACCGCACCGCGCAGCCGCACATCTTCGCCGTCGGCGACGTTGTCGGTTTCCCCAGCCTCGCTTCCGTCTCCATAGAGCAGGGCCGCATCGCCGCCGCTCGCGCCTTTGGTCTGGAAGTGCACTCCGATCCCGCTGGCTATCCCTACGGCATTTACACCATTCCTCAAATTTCCTTCATCGGGAAGACGGAGGAGCAACTCACGCATGAAGATGTCCCCTACGAGGTTGGCGTGGCTTACTACCGCGAAGTCGCTCGCGGCCAGATCACCGGCCACACCGATGGCCGCCTCAAGCTGCTGTTTCATCGCGAAACACTGGAACTTCTTGGCGTGCACATTTTCGGTGAAGACGCCGCTGAACTTCTGCATATCGGCCAGGCGGTGTTTCTTCTGAAAGGCAAGGTCACGTATTTTGTGAACACTGTCTTCAACTACCCCACGCTCGCCGAATGCTACAAGGCCGCCGCCTTCAACGGCCTGAACCGCCTGAGCTAGCAACCGTACCGCTTGCCGCACAACAACAAAGAAGCCGACACCGTAATTCGCGAACCTCTTTCTTCGTATTCATTTCTGAGCTGATTCCGCAGCTTACGAGAGTTCGCAAGTCGCACATTACGGAATGCGATAAAGTAATTGGAAGGGTTTTCTCCGAGCCATGCTGGCCATTCGCGACAATCTTGCCCAGTGCTTTAGCGCGTTGCGCGCCCACAAGCTGCGCGCCTCGCTGACCGTGCTGGGGTTGACGATGGGCGTGGCCACGCTGATCACGGTCATGACGATCGTGCAGGGCGCTAACGGCTACGTGGAGCAGAAGATCGCCAACCTCGGCACAAATGTTTTTCAGATTGCGCGCACGCCGTTCGCGGTAACGGACTTCAACATCGTCATCAAGGCGCTGAAATACAGAAAGATTGAGATGGAGGACATGCTTGCGGTCGCCGAAAAGTGCGACAGATGCGAAGAGGTCGGCGCAACCGCAAGCGCCACGAACACGGTCCGAGCCCGGTATGGCGACAAGGAGGTGCCGGACGTGAATTTCTCCGGGTTAACGGCAAACATGGCGGATATCGACACGCGCAAGGTCGAGCTCGGCCGCTATTTCACTCCTTCCGAAGCCGCGCACAAGACGAATGTGTGCCTGATCGGGGATACCCTGGTGCGACAACTGTTTCTCGGCGTGGATCCCATCGGGAAAAGCCTGCGCGTCGGCAACGATGAGCTGATGGTGGTGGGCGTGCTGGAGAAGATCGGCAGCGTGCTGGGCCAGGACCAGGACGACTTCGTGATGGTGCCGCTCCCGGTTTTCCTGCGCATGCAAGGCGTGCACACCAGCCTGACCATCAACGTCAAAACGAGCAAGCAACAATTTGAACAGGCGCAGGACCAGGCACAGCTTATTTTGCGCGCGCGGCGTCACCTGACTTCCGGCATGGAGAACGACTTCTTCATCGGGACGAAAGAAAGTTACATGGCCTTGTGGCGCAGCATCAGCTCGGCATTTTTTGCGGTGTTCATTATGGTGAGCGCCATCTCGGTGGTGATCGGCGGCATCGTCATCATGAACGTGATGCTGGTGAGCGTGACATTGCGGCGGAGGGAGATCGGAGTGCGGCGGGCGGTGGGCGCGACGCAGCGCGACATCCTCCGGCAGTTCATGGCGGAGAGCTTGATGCAATGCATCGCTGGAGGGGTCACAGGGATTACGCTGGGATTCTTGGTTGCGCTGGCCTTGCGCACGTTCACGCCCTTCCCGGCCTCCGTGCAGACGTGGGTGGCGATGCTGGGCGTGTTGTTGAGTTCGGTGGTCGGCTTGTTTTTCGGGATCTATCCGGCATTCCGCGCATCACGGCTTGACCCTGTCGTGGCGCTGCGGTCCGACTGATGGCAATCATGACGCGCGCGCAGATGCAGGAAAATTTTCTCGCGGCGATGGAGACGCTGCGCTCGTCCAAGGTGCGCTCGGCGTTGACAGTGCTCGGCATCGTCATCGGCGTGTCCTCGATCATTTCCATGGCGGCAATCATTCAAGGTCTGAACAAATTCGTACAGGACAAAGTGGAGTCCCTCGGATCGCGCACCTATTTTCTTTCGCGGTTTCCCCCCGGCACGGACCCGACCCGCTGGCCGGAGCGCATTCGAACGCGCAAGTATTTCGAATACAACTACGCCGACTTCGTACGCCAGGCGGCGCCCGACGTGCAAATCGTGACCACCGTCGGCACGCGCGCCTTTTTCTTCGGGGACACGAACCTGATCACCAGCGGAGACCACAGCGTCGAGAAGGTGATCGTGCGCGGCGCCGAGCCGGAGTACACGGACGCGATTCCGCTGTTCGCGATCGAGCGCGGGCGTTTCATCAGCGCCTTTGACCAGGAACACGCGCGTCCCGTGGTGGTGCTTGGAGCGGCCATCAGCGAGTCGCTCTTCCCCAACACCGACGCTGTCGGCAAGATGGTGCGCATCAACGGCAGCGTCTACGAGGTCGTCGGCGTTTTTGAGCACGATCAAGGACTGTTCGTGGGCCCTGGGGTAGACATTTTCGCGATCATCCCGCTGAGCAATTTCAAGAAACAGTATCCGGAGTCCAAAGAGCTGATTATGGTGTATACGGTTCCTGAAAACGTGAGCGTCGCAAAGGCGCAGGACGAGGTCATTCAGGCGCTGCGCCGGCTGCGGCGCGTCCCCGCCGACCAGGACAATGATTTCGAGTTGAGCTCGCCGGATTTCCTGAGTAATTTGTGGAATCAGCTTACCGGAGCGCTGGTGATCCTCACCGCGGTGATCAGCTCCGTTGGCCTGCTGGTGGGCGGTATCGGCGTAATGAACATCATGCTCATCTCCGTGACCGAGCGCACACACGAAATTGGAGTGCGCAAAGCCATCGGGGCGCGCCGCGCGGATGTTCGCCTGCAATTCTTGCTGGAAGCGGTGGTCCTCACGCTGGTCGGCGGCACCATCGGCATTCTGATCGGAGCCGGCGTATCCACATTAGTGCGCACTTTCGTGCCGGCGGTTCCCGCAACGGTGTCTTATCTGTGGGTTGCGATTGGATTCACGATCTCCGTCGGCGTGGGCCTCTTCTTCGGCTACTATCCGGCGAATCTAGCGGCCAACCTCGATCCCATCGATTGCTTGCGGTACGAGTAAAGAGGAGGGTTTCCTACAATTTCAGTTCATGTTGCTCCGTTGCTGCGATACCTGACGGCCACCTCTCCGGTTACCGCGTTTACCAGGCACTACCGTGCTTTTCACGAACAGTTCGGTATACTTTCTTTATGGAACAGCCAGAATCACGAAACTTAGCAAACATCTCGTTCGATGACTTTGTATCTTTGATTTTCAACCCCGCCGAACAAATCAAGTCCGATAGACCGCTTTCCGGCATCGAAGTGGAGATTGAGCCGAAAAGGCTCTGCACCTACTACGTACAATTGTTTCAGAAACCAGAATTTCTACTTTCGCGCTTTACAAAAGAGGAGCTTGAGGAAGGTTTCTGGGAAATCATGGGTTACGCGCATGATTGGTCCCTTGGCGACCTTATCGAATACTCTGACGCGCCGTTATCCAGCCGCAAGGAATGCATTGAGTCCATGGGCGTCCTTTTTGAACGCCTTTTTGCCAGCGAGCCTCTGGATACCTCTGTTCACATGTGGTGGGATTCTCTCTGCTATTCGTGGCACTGCGGGAATAGAAAGCGCGAGCGCGGAGGCGAGGACTTGGAGTTGCAGGACACCTATTTTCAGACCCTTGCCAAAGTTCTTGCGACCGATTCCTGGATTTGTCAGAGTGCCGCGCTCCATGGGTTAGGCCATCTGCACCACCCAGACACTGCCGCCCTAATTAGCCGATATATCGACGAGCACCCTTCATTGACCAAAGAACAGGTCGCCTATGCTCAAGCTGCGGCCAAGTTTGAGGTGTTGTGAAGAGGCTAGTGTTCGAAGGCAAACCGCTCAAGTACCTCAACTCCCGATAATTCGGAAACTGGCCCGTACCGCGCGGAGACTTCGATTGCCGCGGTGCACCCCGGCACGCTACAATGGTTTAGTTCAGGAGGACTTGTTTAGTGTTAACGATTCGTCTGTCTAGGATTGGCAAGAAGAAGAAGCCCTTTTACCGCGTGGTGGTGATCGAAAGCAGCAAGGCGCGGAATGGCCGCATCGTAGAAGCGGTGGGGACGTACGACCCGCTCAAGAAGCCCGCGGAGATCAAGCTGGACGCGGAACGCGTCAAGCACTGGATGGGTGTCGGCGCGCAGCCGAGCGACACCGTGCGCAGTTTTATCCGCCTGCAGAAAATCGCGTAAGATCCGCCCGTTGAGCCCCGCCTGGCTGGGTCAAACTGGATTGGAGGTGCCCTATGAAGGAGCTGGTTGAATCCATCGCCAGGGCCCTCGTGGATCATCCCGACGAGGTTAAGGTGAATTCTGTCGATGGCTCGCAAGTGATCGTGCTGGAGCTGCGCGTCCACCCGGAAGACCTGGGCAAGGTGATCGGCCGGCAAGGGCGCACGGCCAAGGCCATGCGCACGCTGCTGGGGGCCGCAGGGATGAAGGTGCACAAGCGCTTCACGCTGGAGATTCTGGAAGATTGACGGCTGCGCGGTCATGCGAGCCGTTGACGGTTGTTCACCTGCGTTCTCTTTTGAGCCCCGAAACACAACGCTGGGTACTCGTCGCGCGCATCCTTCGTCCGCGCGGCAACAAAGGCGAAGTCGCCGCCGAATTGCTCACTGATTTTCCCGAGCGACTTACGAAACTCGCCGAAGTTTTCCTGGGTCACGTTGAGTCCGGGCCGCGGCCGCATGCGGTGAAATCGTGCTGGCTCAGCCAGAATCACCGCGGCCAGGCGGTCTTTCATTTCGAAGGAATTCAATCCATATCGGATGCGGAGAAACTTCGCGGGATGGAAGTGTTTCTTCCGTTCGAACAGCGCGTCGCGCTTCCCCGGGGCCAATATTTCATTTCAGACCTAATCGGATGCTCGGTGTTCGAAACCGCGAGGGCTTCCGGCGCGCTCGCTTCCTCGCCTTGCTCGCTGGCAGACGCGCCGGCCCTTTTGGGCACGGTTCGCGACGTGCAATTCACGGGCGAAGGAGTATCCGGCACGCCGCTCATCGTCGTGGACACATCGCAGGGGGAATTGCTTGTTCCTCTCGCCGAAGACATTTGCACGCGGATAGACGTCGCCGAGCGCCGGATCGATGTCACACTGCCGGATGGACTGCGAGACGTCAGCAGCGAATAGCGAAACGGGTGTACGCTGCTTCCAATGTCGCCGTTCCTTCGAACGCTGATTTTCACGATTGTGGTCCCGGGCTTTTGGACCATCGCGATGCCGTATTGGCTGCTGCCCCGCGGAGCGCGGCCAGAATGGAGTGTGCTGGGCGCGGTCGGGTGGCTTCTCTTCGCCGCTGGAGTTCAGCTTTATATCGCCTGTGCTTTCTGGGGCTTCGCGCTGCGTGGCAGAGGAACTCCGGCGCCAATCGATCCTCCTAAAAAGCTCGTTGTAGAAGGGCCGTATCGTGTGGTGCGGAATCCCATGTATTGGGGTGTGGCCTCCATGTGTTGGGTGAGGCGATAATCTTTCACTCGCTCGCGCTGGCGGAGCTGGCCGCAGCGCTTTTCACGGGCGCGAATCTGTTTGTTCTGCTTTACGAAGAGCCGGTGCTGCGACGTAAATTCGGCGCCGAGTACGAAAACTACTGCCGCCGAGTCCCGCGCTGGCTGCCGCGCTTCAAAAGTAAGCTAGACTGAACGCGGTATGCGTTTCGATTTGATCACCATTTTCCCGGAATTTTTCACCGGGCCGCTCGACCACGGCATCCTCCGCCGCGCGCGGGAAGCCGGACTTGTCGACGTTCGCGTGCACGATCTGCGCGCGTTTACGCACGATAAGCACCGAACCGTGGACGACCGCCCCTTTGGCGGAGGCGAAGGGATGGTGTTGAAGCCCGATCCGCTATTCGAAGCGGTGGAATCCCTGCTCGGCCACGGAGTGGGCGATGCCGCGCATGCGGCTCCGCGCGACGCGAAAACGGCGATTGTGCTTACTTCCGCCGCGGGGAAACTCTTTGATCAGGAAGCGGCGCGGCGCTACGCGCAACTCGAGCGCGTGATTCTGATTGGCGGGAGGTACGAGGGCGTCGACGAGCGCGTCGCCGAACACCTGGCGACGGAAGAAATTTCGATTGGAGATTTCGTTTTGAGCGGCGGCGAGCTCCCGGCGGCGCTGATCGTTGATGCGGTAACGCGGCTTCTGCCGGGGGCGCTCGGAAATGAAGCTTCGTCGCAGAATGAGTCGTTTAGTGCGACTCCACTTGAAGGAAGGGGACGATGTATCGTGCCCCTACGGGAGAACACGGGCGCAGTGCTGAATTCTGAACGCGGTATTCTCCTCGATTTTCCGCATTACACGCGGCCGGCGGATTTTCGCGGATGGAAAGTTCCCGAAGTCCTGATCGGGGGGAACCACGCGGAAGTGGCCAAGTGGCGCCGCGCGGCGGCCCTTGAAAAGACGCGGCGTCACCGGCCCGATTTGCTCTTGCCCTGAAATATCGCTGCGGTATACTTGAAGTGTAGCGATGACTGCGAAGCCAACGCGAATTTCCCTGACCATGCCGGCGTGCCCCGCGCCGCGGCAGGCCTGCGCCTGTACTTGCTGCATGTGTCGGTGTACCGCTTCGAGCGGCACGGGAGGTTTCTCGGTCTAGCGCAGTTTGCAGCCGACAAAGATCCCAGAGCCGCTCCCGCAGAGCGGCTTTTTCCATTACCGTCCGTCCAATACCACGAGGAATTATGAGCAAAGCATCGCAAGGAAACGGCCAGGGTCTCGAAAAGCCCATCGCCATTTATTACGAACATCCCAGTTGGTTCCAGCCGCTGTTTAATTGGCTCGATGAACGCGGCGCGAACTGGGTGAAGGTCGACGCGCGCGAGCACCAGTACGACGCCGCGGCCAAGGAGCAGGAATATTCGCTGCTGTTCAATCGCATGAGCCCTTCGGCGTGGCAGCGCGGCTTGGGGCATTGCATCTTCTACACGCTCAACTATCTGGCGCATCTCGAAGAAAAAGGCTTGCGCGTGGTGAACGGTTCGCGAGCTTTCACGCACGAAACTTCGAAGGCGCTTCAGCTCTCGCTGCTCGAAACGCTGGGGCTCCCCTATCCGAAGGCGCGGGTCATCAATCATCCTTCGCAGGCGCTGAGCGCCGCCGAAGCCGTCGGCTATCCCGTGGTTTTGAAACCCAACATCGGGGGAAGCGGAGCGGGCATCGAACGCTTCGATTCGCCGGAGCAGTTGCGCCGCGCGGTCGAGGAGAAGCGTTTGTATTTCGGGATCGATTCGCTGGCCGTGGTGCAGGAAGCGTTCACGCCGCGCGACAACATCATCACCCGCGTGGAAGTTTTGGGCGGCGAGTATCTCTACGCCATACGGATTCACACGACGGGAGTCAGCTTTAACCTGTGCCCCGGCGACATTTGCCAGAGCGCCGCGGGAGAAGAACTTGAGCCACGTTTCGGCTGCCCGGTCGACGCGGTGAAAAACGGGTTGACGGTCGAAGCGTACGAGCCGCCGCGCGAAATTATCGAAAATGTCGAGCGCATCATGGAAGTGGCGGGGATCGAGGTGGGCGGCATCGAGTACGTAGTGGACGACGCGACCGGCCGGCTGCTCTATTACGACATCAACGCGCTCTCGAATTTTGTGGCCGATCCGGAGCGCGTCATCGGCTTCAACCCCTACGCGCGGCTTGCGGATTACCTGATCGCGGAAGCGCGCGCGCATTCCGCAAAGGGATCGGCGCGGCTGGCGACTTCGGGGGTGCGCGCATGAGATACGGTTACTGGCTTCCCGTTTTCGGCGGCTGGCTGCGCAACGTCGCGGACGAAAACATGCAGCCCACCTGGGAGTACGTGAAGCGGCTGGCGCGGCGCAGCGAAGAGATCGGCTTCGATGTGACGCTGATCGCGGAGCTCAACCTGAACGACATCAAAGGCGTGGAAGCGCCTTCGCTGGACGCGTGGTCGACGGCGGCGGCGCTGGCGGGGGTCACGGAGCGCATCGAACTGATGGTCGCGGTGCGGCCGACGTTTCATTTGCCGGCGCTTCTCGCCAAGCAAGCCGCGAACATCGACCACATCAGCGGCGGGCGCTTGACGCTGAATGTGGTGTCGTCGTGGTGGGCCGAGGAAGCGCGGAAGTATGGCGTGCACTTCGAGCAGCACGATGACCGTTATGCGCGCACCAACGAGTGGCTGGATGTGCTGAACGGCGTGTGGTCGCAGGACCATTTTTCGTACGCGGGAAAGTATTACCGCGTCGAAGACAACGTTCTCGAGCCCAAGCCCGTGTCGAAGCCGCGGCCCACGCTGTATGCGGGCGGGGAATCGCCGGCCGCCAAGGAGCTCATCGCGGAAAAGTGCGACGCATATCTCATGCACGGCGATCCTCCTGAGCGCGTCGGCGAAAAGATCGCCGACTTGAAGGCACGCCGCGCAAAGCACAATCTGCCGCCGCTAAAATTCGGGGTCGCTGGTTACGCCATCGTGCGGGAAACCGAGCGCGAGGCGCAGGACGAAGTCCGCCGCATTACTGATGTGCAGCAGTCTGCCGCGGGCTACGCCAACTACCAGCAATGGCTTTCCGGGACGCAGCTCGAGCAGCGGGTTTCGCTCGAAGACTACTCGGTGTCGAATCGCGGCTTGCGTTCCGGGTTGGTCGGCACGGCCGAGCAAGTCGCCGAGCGCGTCGCGCAATTCGAGGCCGCCGGCGTCGACCTTGTGCTGTTGCAATTCAGCCCGCAGCTCGAGGAGATGGAGCGTTTCTCCGAAGCGGTGATCCGCCGCGAGACGTCTGCATCCATCGCGGCGACCGACTAGGTGCGCCGAGGCCTTTTAATTGTGGATTACATCCACCCATGACACCAATGACCCGTTGGGCTCGTCGGTTCGCCAGACCACCAATTGATTACCGTCCGCGCCCCAGAGCAGGATGATGGTTCCCGCCGGCGGCTGCTTGCCGTGCTCAAGCACTTGTATCGTTCCCGCGACTGGGAGCAATCGCGCGATTGGATTTTCTGTCTCAGCCTTAATCTGATACAAACCCCGGATGTTGCCACTATTCGTCCAAGGACTGAAGCTGGCATAGACTCGTCCATCTTCGGTGACCGCAAAGCCGTTCGCCCTCTCATGCGGCACGGCGGTCATGTCCAGCTTCCAGCGCTTCAATTCGGATAACGCGGCGTCAACCTCCACATACTCATCGGTGAAGGCAAGGTACAGGTAAACTTTGTCTTTCCCGCAGCGCACATAAGTATGGAATGGATCAAACCACGGCCCTTTCGATCCCGGCGGGACCGCTTCAACGGTGATTTCGGGAAGATAGCTATGCAGAAGTCCTTTCGCGAAACTGTATTGGCGCAGTACCCCGGATTCCCTCTGCACTTTTTCGTCCTGGACGTCGCGGCCCACGGCCCAAACCGTCCCATCCGGCGCCTCGCACATTCGCTCTGTTCCAAACGATCCGGTTAGTAGAGTTTGTATCGTGTTTCCGGCCAGGTCGGTTTCGACAATATAGTGCTGAATGGACCCATCACGCATGGCTGCCCGGCCAGCCGCTAGAATGGCGCCTTCCTGGGTCGCCGCCGTCACCCGTACCCGCACGCTACCTGCGCCCTCCGGCCAGATGTAGCCCTGTCGGACTCGCGTGCCGGTGGCGTCGTACATGGCAACCATGGGCGTATCCGGACTGTAATTCTCTTCGTTCTCGTGGTGGATTGCGTAGCTGCGATCCCAGTCCGGCAAAATGCTACCGGGAGACATGACTTCAAAATAATAGGCCGATCGCAATGTTCCTGATAGGTGGCCTGCTTCCACCGGTAGGGTCTGAGCCTGAGCGCGAGGGCCGGTCGCACTAAATACGAGAAACTGTGCGCAGCAAACCGCCTCGAAGATGTAAGTTCTTGTTTTCATGGCAGAGGACCTCCTGCCGCTCAGACTTTCACAATGTAATATTGAACCGCGTGGAAGAGTAATCGTCAAGCAAATAGAACAACTGTGAATCTAGACCTCGGCCTCCATCGCGGCCACTGGCTAGGTTTGCCGAGGCAGGTGGAACTATGAAACATCCCGAGCGTAAGGGCTTGAATTGATGAACATCCTGTCCTCGCGCATTTGTGTAAATCAATCTTTCGCGTAGGGTCTGCGAATACCCGTACCCGCGGTCGCGCGATGGGTTCCCGACCAGGAGGTCTGTGGCCAAGGAGAAACTCTCCGCTTCTGTCTCAGAGTCTCTCCGGCCAATCTTTGTCTGGCCTAACTGGAAGCGGTTGATCGACACCCAAATTGGCAGGAGTGATGTCGGCGAACACGAAGTTCTCAGGAGGAACTGGGCTGCCCGCGAGCCGTCGTAACATGGCCAGTTGCCCGACATGCGTCATAACATCGGAAAAGGGACTTTGCAGCATTCTTTCGGCGGTGATCCCTTGAAACTCCGTTCCCAGTTCAAGGTGCCGTGCTAGGTCTGCAAGCGCTTCGTGAAAATGGGCTACCGCCGCAGCGAAGTCGGGCGGCGTAGGCGGACGGTAAGTGCCTCCTATAAAGAAAGTTCGAGCGTATCCCAGAACGCTGTCCATATGACGAATCAACTCGTGAGGCGTACGAACTAGAAGTGGAGCCCGGAACTGCGAGAAGTTCGGTGACGCGCCACGAAGTGCTTTCTGCGTCCTGCAAGCTAGCGCGGCCAGAAAATGTCTTAATAAGACCCGCTGATCATCCATGCTCCCCCCCGTTTAGCTTAACCTCATCGTGGCTGGATGCACTCGCTTATAGTCACATCCTTCGGCGGGCCGATACCCTTCCTATATTTCTCCGACGAATTAAATCTCTGCGTCCCGGTCGTTCACAACGAAAGCGGGTGGGTGTAGCCCTTTTTCCCCGCCTTATAGCCTACCCGCGTTTTCTTGACCGTGTGAGCGAGGGTCGACTACACTAACAAATTCGAGAATAGGCTCGGATGCGGCCTGTGGGCCGTCCGGGGAATCGGCCGATGAGCCCTGCTCAATAACGCCAGGGTAAATTTCAGCCGAGTTTTAGAGCTGCACAGAAATAACGACCCCGGCAGAAATAGTCCGAGCTGCGGTGCGTATTATTTAAGGGGGATTGTTTTGCCAAAGCGCACATTTCAACCGCGCCGTCGCCGGCGCGCTAAAACGCACGGCTTCCGCTCGCGCATGAAGACGGCAGGCGGCCGCAAGGTCCTGGCAGCGCGCCGCAAGAAGGGACGCCATCGCCTCACGCCCGACTGAGCCGGAGGGCCTGGAATTCCCGCGCGAGGCGCGGCTGGTGCGGCGCGGAGAATTCGACGCCGTATACCGCGCCGGAAAGCGCCGCTCGAGTTCCCACTTCACCGTTTTTTTTCGCGCCAACCAGCTGCCGTACAGCCGATTCGGCTTCAGCATCAAGAAAGAACTCGGCGGCGCGGTAGTGCGCAATCGCATCCGGCGGCGCACACGGGAGATCGTGCGCTGCCATCGTCCGGAGGTCGCAGCAGGATGGGACATCGTCATACACCCGAAGAAGGCGGTGGCGCGCGCTGCGTTTGCGGCGCTCAGCGCGGATCTGGTGAAGCTGTTACGGAACCCATGATGCCAGCACCGAAACGTTGGGGAGTGCGCGTGGCGCTGTTTGCCTTGCGGGGTTACAAAGAGTACTTCTCGTTCTTGTTTGCGGGGAGCTGCCGGTTCGAACCGAGCTGCTCGCAATATGCCTATGAAGCGATCGAGCGCTTTGGTGTGGCGCGGGGCGTGTGGCTCGGAAGTAAAAGGTTGCTGCGGTGCCATCCGCTGTCTGGAAAATTCGGTTACGACCCGGTTCCGGAACGAGGAGACTTGAAAGATTCAAACAGATTTGCCGCGGCGGATTCCGCGCGGACGCATCGCGAAAGGCTAGAGGTTCATTCGTGAACGGATCGGAAGAAAAGAAGCCGCTTTCGCACGAACTGCGCCTTTTGCTGGCGTCGCTGCTGTCGATGGCGGTGATCCTGCTGTGGATTCGTTTTTTCGGGCCGAAGCCCCCGACCGGTCAGCCGCTGACGAAGCCCGGAGTAAGCTCTCCCGCGATACCTGCGCAGACGAGCGTCACCTCCCCAGGTTCTTCTGAGTCCGGAAAAACTACCACGACAACAACTGCTCCGACCGCCGCAGCGCCTGTTGTGCCTGCGAAGGCGGACACGGAAGAGCGCACCATCGTCGTGGAGAATAGTCTCTATCGTGTGGAAATCTCGAATCGCGGCGCGGTGGTGAAGAGTTGGCAACTAAAGAATTATCACGACGATGCCAAACCGCCGCGCGTGTTGGACGTGGTGCATCCGGAAGCGGCACAACAAACGGGCGGTTGGCCGTTTTCGCTGGTGCTAAACGACGAGCAACTGGAAAAGCAGGCGAATTCGGGGTTGTTCCAGGCTTGGGTGGCTGAACCTTCGGCGGAAAACGCGGCGGGCGCCCGGACTTACGCTGTTCTTCCTCCCAATCCGGTGAAAGCTCCGACGGCGCTGCGATTCGTGTGGAGCGACGGCCACCTCGAAATCACCAAAGAGTTCAAGTTCGAACACTCCTACGTGGTGCGCGTGGAAACCACGGCAAAGTTAAACGGCGCGCCGATTCCGGCGGGGCTGGCGTGGCGCGGGGGATTCGGCGACTTGACGGTGGCGAATCCCGCTCCGATCGAGACGGTTTCGACTTATTACAGTGAAGCGGGGAAACTGAATACATTTCAGTACAAGAAAATAGATGGTCTGGAGAGCTGGGGCCCCGGCGTGTGGCGAGGTGGCAAAGACTATACGGGAATCGAGGACCGGTTCTTCACGGCGGCGTTTCTGCCCGCGAATGGAGCAGCACCTGGAACGCTGGAGACACGGTACTGGAAGGTGTTTCACACGATTCAGGTGGAGGGAAAAGATCAGCAGGAAGCTGTTCCAGAGATTGCCACCGCTGTTTCGAGCGCCGCGCAACCTCAGGTTTTGCGGGTATACGTGGGCCCGAAGGACTATGACGACCTGAAGAAGATGAACCCGCCGTTGCACGCGCTGGTGAACTTTGGCTGGCTGGAGATTATCGCGGACCCGCTCTTCCACGGTCTGAAGTGGATACACAGATACATTCCGAACTGGGGCTGGGCTATCGTCATCCTGACGCTCCTGATTAACATGGTGCTCTTCCCGCTGCGCATTTCCGGTTACAAGATGACGGTTAAAATGCAGCGCGTCGCGCCGGAGATCAAGCAGATTAATGAGAAGTATAAGAAATATAAGTTCAACGATCCGAAAAAGCAGGAAATGAACAAGGAAGTCATGGCGGTGTACCAACGGGAAGGCATCAACCCCGTGGGCGGATGTTTTCCGCAGCTTCTGCAGATGCCCATCTGGTTCGGGTTGTATCGTGCTTTGCAGGGAACGATCGAGCTGCGGCACGCACCGTGGTTCGGGTGGATTACCGACTTATCGGCCAAAGATCCGTACTTCATATTGCCAATCCTGATGGGGCTCTCGATGTACTTCGCGTCGAAAATGACGCCCATGACGTCGACGGACCCGCAGCAGCAGATGATGATGAAATTCATGCCCATTGGGATGGCGGCAATGTTTATGGTTATTCCCTATCCCAGCGGCCTGGCAGTGTATATTCTGACGAGCGGCGTTGTGGGCGTCGGGCAACAATGGTACCTGAACCGGACGCACCCGCTGCCCGCGCCGGCAAAACCAGCACGTGGCAAGAAGCAGTAAGCGGAACGCAGTTTATAAACCACCGCAAGGAGATTTGTCCCAAGTCCCCATGGCGCAAAATCTCATTCAAGAGAATCAACTGAACCGGAAAGCTGCCGCGGATGCGCTGCGGAAGTTTCTGGAGGAGATTATCCGCACGTCGAAATTGGAGCTGAAGGCGACGGTACATTTTCTGGCGCCGGATGCGGCCGCGGGAGAAGGCGAACCGGAAGTAGCGGCCGATATCGACGGCAAGGACCGAGAGATATTGCTGGAGTACAACGGAGAACTCTTGAAGGCGATCGAGCACTTAGCGTTCCGAGCGCTGCGGCTAGAGCCGGCTTTCCACGAAAAAATTCATGTCGATTCGGGCGGCTATCGAGCGGTGCGCTTCGAAGAGTTGCGAATGACCGCTCGCGTGGCCGCGGAGCGCGTGCAGAGTTCGCGGCAATCCTTCCGATTGAACCCCATGTCGCCGCGGGAGCGGCGCGTCGTGCATCTGGCTTTGAAAGACATGCCGGGCGTGCGCACGGAAAGCGTCGGCATGGGCGAGGACCGCCAAGTTGTTATTTACCCTACCGATTCGAAATCACCGAGCTAAGAGCTGATTCGAGCGCCGCTCAAGGGCGCACCCAGCCCTGAGAGAGAACGCCCCCGTCACCTGCAAACCTCACGCGATATGTAAATGAAGGAACACGTCCGGGACGGCGCGAAACAAAGCGCATATCGGAAATTTCCACGACAGCTTCGTCGCCTTCCTTTCTAAAGCGTGTAACGGGAAAACGCGCGAACCACAAAACCTTTTGGACTTCCGGGAGATGTCTTGCGGCTTCGATGTAAGAGTTCGAAAACGCTTCGGGATAGAAGCGGTACTCGATGGACGGATCGCTTGATGAATTTGCGGCGGGTGCGGGCGCAATAGAAGATTTGTCGCTCAAATCCATGCGCAGCTCATACACGCCGTGCGGGGTACGGATCAGGCCGTCCCACTGCCAGAGCGAGGGAGGAGAAGGCAAAGCGCCGAGCGCTTGCACGTCAAGATGATCCCAAACGGCAAAGGCTTGGACTCGAGCCAGCGCGACATGGTGGCCGTAGGCCGCTAGCCCAATGTACGCAAGCGAACAGGCGAAGCCAGCGAAATTCCAGGAAGAGTGCCGAATGCGCAGGCCCCAGCCGCGCAAAGCCGGGAGCAAGAAAATCGCGGTAAAGAGAGTGACCGCGGCGATGACCGCGGGAAAGGAAATGGGCGCACCGACGGCTCGCCCAATGGCGGTGATGAGCAACGGTACAGGCAAAAAAACCAGCCAGATGCCAAGAGCGCGGCGCTTCAATTTTTCGGGATGCGCATTAACCCACGCGAGCAATTGCGGGATGAGCAAAATAGCGGTGAACGTGAAATCCACAATGAAAATGACGTCCCAAGCGGGGCGAGACCACTTGAGCGGCGACCAGATCATCGTGCCGAAGCTCGTGACCAGATCGAGCAGGATGTGACTCAGGATGCCGACGGCGTAAATTCCCGTGAGGACTCCAAACCCGGGCGCGTCCCATTTGCGCCAGCGCGCGAACACGCGCGTCAGGGCCGCCAACGCAAGAGCAAAGAACGGAAGACAAAGGAGCGAATGCGTGATGCTGCGGTGCCAGGTAATCAGGAGCAGGTCGTCATTAGAAAAAACGTCCCGAAAAACATCGGAATCGGGAAATATCGCGCCAAGCATCAGCGCCCAGGTGATGATGCGGCGACGGTTCATGTCGCGCAGCGCCAGCATGTCGTCGCCGCGAAAAACGGCTTTGCCAATGAGAGCGCCCGCGATTCCGTGGGTGATCGTGTCCATGGACTTAATGAACGGAAATGAGTGGAGAACGCTTGGGGACGACTCGGCCGACGCGGCGGGCAGCGACGCCGTGGCGCTCAAGCGAAGCAAGCGTGGTAGCGGCTGAATCCTCGCCGATCGAGATCAACAGGCCGCCGGAGGTTTGCGGGTCAAAGAGTAGATCCTGATATTCGGGTGCGATACCGGGGTCGAAAACGGCGCAATCGCCGATGAACGCCCGGTTGTTCTTGAGGCCTCCGGAGAGGTGCCCTTCGCGAGCCGCTTCGAGAGCGCCGGGAAGATAGGCAAACGCGGCGTGGTTGATTTCAAAGGAGACGGGTTCCACGCCATGCGACGCATCGCCCAGAGCCATCTCCCGAGCATGGCCCAGCAAGCTGAAACCGGTCACGTCAGTCACGGCATGAATGGGTTTTGCGGGGAGAGACTTTTCGTCGACTTCCTGCAAGGCTGCGGAGGCGTCGCGATTGAGGGTGGTCATGGCGATAACGGCGGCGGCGAGAGATTCGCCCGTTGCGCGATCTTTCTTCAGCGCGGTGGTGATGACGCCAGTCCCGAGAGGCTTCGTGAAGAGCAAGACATCTCCGGCGCGGGCTCCGACGTTGCGCCAGACGCGCTGGGGATTGATTATGCCGGTCACCGCATAGCCAAAAAGCATGTCTTCATTGCGGATCGAATGGCCGCCGATCACGCTGCATTTGGCTTCGTTCATCTTGGCGAGGCCGCCGCGAATAATCTGTTCGAGAATGTCGGGGTCGCCTTTTTCCGGAAAGCCGACAATCGATAGCGCAGACAGCGGCCGGCCGCCCATGGCATAGACATCGCTTAGAGCGTTGGCGGCGGCTATTTGGCCAAAGAGCCCTGGATCATCCACGATAGGAGTAAAGAAATCGACGGTCTGGACGAGCGCGAGTCCTTCGCCGAGAAGATAGATTCCCGCGTCGTCGTTGGTGTCAAAGCCGACGAGGACGTTGGGATCCGTCTGCTTCGGAAGTTTGCGCAACACGGCGTCGAGCGTCGCGGGATTCAGTTTTGCGGCGCAACCCGCAGCCTTTGCCATGGCGGTCAGTTTAACTTGTGCGGCCAAGAGAGCACCTCTCATCTGCATTATACGGATGCTGGAGCAGAAGCGCTCGTGACACCCGCCGGGTGGGGTTGCGCAGATCGCGAGAACGTGGTCTTATCGCCCGATGCCCTGGGACTTCTGGCTTATTTTTGTAGTGCTCGGTGTGATCCTGCCGTGGCGTGGCCGTACGCGCGTCAAGAAGCTTCTGGAGAAACCAAGTGTCGGGAGGATGGAAAGGCTTTCCCTGTACGCATCCACGATTGCCTTTCAGTGGTTTATGGTGGCTTTGGTGGGCTGGCGAGTCTGGGCTCATCGATTCACGGCTGCGGAACTCGCCCTGGCCGTCCCCAGAGGCACCCGAGTCATTGCCGCGGCAATCATAGGCACCGTGGCTTTTGTGGGTCTTCAATGGTTCAACTTGCGGCGCATGGGAAGAAGTTCGAGGCCCGCCAGCAAGTTTCTCAAGGCGCTGGGCGAGCGGATCTTCCCGCAAACGAAGCTGGAACTGCTTTCCTACATTGCCCTAGCCATGACAGCAGGAATCTGTGAAGAGTTCCTTTACCGCGGTTTTGCCATAGCGGCGTTCCTCCGGGCTGGCTTGCCAGTTTGGGGTTCGATAGTGCTCTCCGCGTCGCTCTTCGGACTAGCCCATCTTTACCAGGGACGCGGAGGCTTCGCCGGAACACTGCTCCTAGGTATTTTGTTTGGGGCGGCGAGGATCGGCTACGGTAGCCTGCTACCCGTTGTGGCCTGGCACGCGGCCGTCGACTTGGTTGCAGGTGTGGCCGGCCCACGGTATTTGAAGGCAGCGGCAAAACCGGAACCCGTAGTATCAGAATGAATATTAGTTAATATATAGTTACTATAGTGTCGACATCGAATCCAGCCTCTTTGTCAGAACCGACTATCCGTCGCGCCTTCGGAGAATTCCAGCTGGAGCTTTCTGGTGAGCAAGTCCTTAAGATTCAACAGTATATAAGTATTCTCCTCGCGTGGAACGAAAAAGTGAATCTTACGGCGATCCGCGATCCGCTAGAGATGCTCTATCGTCATTTCTGTGAGTCCATCTATGCCGCTGCTGCAGTCCCTGTGGAAAACGGTCGGCTCGCCGACGTGGGCTCAGGCGGGGGTTTCCCGGGGCTGCCCTTGAAGATTTTCCGCCCAAGCTTACAGGTTTTCTTGATTGAGTCCAACATCAAGAAGGCGACATTTCTTGCAGAAGTCATTCGAGAGCTTGGACTTGTGGGCGCGCAAGTGCTCGTCCGGCGTTATGGTGAGCTCGGCGAGGAGCTTGCTCCGCTTGATTATGTGTGTTCCCGGGCGCTCGGGGAATTTCAGCCTTTCCTTGCATGGGCCGGTTCTGAAGGTGTTGCAGCTGGCGAGGTTATTCTGTGGATTGGAGCTCGGGATCTTGACGAAATTCAGAAGATTCCTGGTTGGGTCTGGCGGGAGCCAATATCGATCCCTCATTCGCTACGACGGTTGCTTTTGGTTGGGAAAAGGAAAGTTCCGGGGGCTGAGCCGTTAGATCCAGGTGAGAAAATCCGAAAGTAAGCGTGGCGGAGGCGAATAACCTTGGTGAACATCGCCTCGATTCATAGGTGTTCCACATGGAATAGTTATGAGGTGGATGGGATTGTTGTTCCACGTGGAACATCGCCATGCATTGTGAAAATCTGACTGTTGACCTTTTGTTCCACGTGAAACATCTTGCATTCGTGGCCTATGTTTGCTAAGTTTTCGCCCGGCGGGGGAATCTTGGCGAGAATTATAGCGATTGCCAATCAAAAGGGCGGAGTCGGAAAGACCACCACTGCTGTAAATTTGGCCGCCTGCCTCGCCACAGCCGAGCAACCTACACTCCTTGTCGACTGCGATTCGCAAGCCAATGCCACGGCGGCAATAGGCTTTGCGAAGGATCCTGTGCGCCGGACCCTCTACCATTCGCTGATCCTTGGAGAACCGTTCGAGAAAATCGTCCAGAAATCACAGGTGGACGGACTGGACATCGTCCCGGCAGACAAGAACCTTGCTGGGGCGGCGGTCGAGTTGGTCAATTCGGAGGGCCGCGAGTATAAACTGCAAGCCTGGTTAACTCCGCTCTCAGACCGCTATCGATACATTTTGTTGGACTGCCCGCCCGCGCTCGATCTGCTCACCTTAAATGCGTTGGTTTGCGCGAATTCAGTTTTGGTTCCTATCCAATGCGAGTATCTTGCTCTCGAAGGCGTATCCGAACTTCTTGATACGCTCATGCGGATCCGGAGGACGCTGAATCCTAACCTAGAAATTGAGGGCATTCTCCTAACGATGTACGACGAACGAACCATACTCTCCAAACAAGTGGCGACTGATCTGCGAAGCTTTTTTGGGTCGCAAGTCTTCCAAAGCGTCATCCCGCGCAATGTACGCCTCGCGGAGGCGCCTAGTTTTGGTAAGCCTATTATTTTCTATGACATGCACAGTAAGGGGGCGGAAGGCTACACACAGCTCGCCCAGGAGGTTGTCGCCAATGCCGAGAAACGCGCTGGGACGGGGGCTCGGAGCGCTCATTCGGGAGCCTGAAGCGCAGGTTCCCTCATCTCCCGCTGCACCGTCTTCACCGATGGCCGTAGCAGGCGGTACAGCCACTGCGCCTGCCCGGGAAGTGGCAGTTGCCGGTCCGCGGGAGATCGACATCGATTTGATCGAACCCAGCCCCTTCCAACCACGCACGCGATTCCGCGAAGAGGCTCTCGATGAATTGTCGCGCTCTATACAGGCTAGCGGGATCATTCAGCCGGTGGTTGTGCGCCCGATTGGAAACCGCTACCAGCTGATCGCCGGCGAGCGTCGCTGGCGTGCCGCCCAGCGCGCGGGATTGACAAAAGTTTCCGCCATTATCAAACCGGTGTCGGACAGCCTTGCGCTGGAAATGACTCTGGTTGAAAACATTCAGCGTGAAGATCTGAACGCTATCGAGGCCGCTCGGGCGTTTGAGCGTTTGATGGCCGAATTTCAATTGACCCAAGAAGCCGTTGCGGAGCGGACCGGGAAAGACCGTACCACGGTTGCCAACGCTATCCGCTTGCTGAAGCTCGAGCCCTCGATTCAGGAATGGATCGAGGAAGGAAAATTAAGCGCGGGACATGGCCGGGCGTTACTTGCGATGCCGGATTCACAGATGCGAATGCGATATGCCAAGCGCGCGGCGCGCGGCGGATTAACAGTGCGGCAGATCGAACGGCTTGCGGCGCGTCGTGTGCGCGGAAGTGCGGAGGCAAAACCTGAAGCGCACACGGATGCGAACATTCGTGCAGCGCTCGATGATCTCCAACGCCACCTTGGCACGAAAGTCCTGCTTCGACAGAAAACACGCATGCGTGCCGGCCAGCTCGTTATCGAGTATTACGATGACGCCCAGTTGATGGGAATCTACGACCGCCTCATCAAATAAGTCCGGAATTGTTGGGATCCAACATACTGTCCATTAGTCCAGTCGTTCGATTCGACAACTCGCGGAGATTGCCGCGTTGACTTGCATGCTCAGACAGTTAGAGTGAGAGAGTTATTGTTTGGGGGATTTCATGGCTTGGAAGTGGTCTAGCTCCGCAAAGAATGGCGCGAGCGAAGAGTGGACAGGATTCATCGATCAAGGCGTGACCCTTGAAGGGACTCTGCAGTTAACGGGGACGTTTCGCATCGATGGAAACGTCAAGGGAAACATCATCTCGGAGCAGACGGTCGTTCTGGGCGAAGGCGCTAAAGTCGAGGGACAGATTGAAGGTAATCGCGTCGTAATCGCCGGCCGCTTTGACGGGGTGATTTTCGCGAAGGGCCGCGTCGAGATTCAAGCCAAGGGTGTAGTGACCGGCGAAGTCCATTCACCGTGCATGGTCATCGACCCCGGAGGAATCTTCGATGGGCGGTGCCACATGCTGGCCTCTTCTGATGCATCCACGGGCGTGACAATTCCAATTCGAGCCGTGGGGCAAGCGAGTTAAGTTCGGTCGACCCTGTCTGACCGAATTGAAGGTTTCACCCCGTCAGAGAACCCCACTCATGCTAACCTATAACGCCACAAACAACAGTTAGAAACTTTTTCTACCACTTCCCAACTTTCCGCGACATTTTAGATCTACTTTCTAATCTGCCAAATCGCATGCGAAGGGATGCCATTTGCTAATTACGCGACGGGCACGGCGGAACCTGAGAGAGCTTTCTGCGCTTCTTCCAAGCCTTTCTTTATGGTGGCCTCCCAATCCAGATGCGGAATCGTGGAAGCATCGGCGGCCTGGTAAAACTTAAGCGCACGCTGTGGATCGTTCAACCGTTTGAGGCAGAGACGTCCAGCGGCAATCTGCGCAAGGAGGGACGGCTTTTCCTTGGGGTAAGAAGCAGCCAGCCCCTGGTATTCGTCCACGGCCTTGTGCAAGTCTTGCGTGTCTTCGAGTTGGCGGCACAGGTCGAGCCACACGGAAGCGGGCAAACGTTCGCCGCCGGCATTCTTGAAATCTTCATACGTCTGCAAGGCTTCTGGCGTGTCCTTGGCCTTCACCAGCAGACCGCAAAGTTTCTCGAGCGCGGCGCGGCGCGCGGCGTGTTCGCTCTTCTGCCAGTAGACCTGCTGAATCATGCGGTAAGCGTCAATGGAATCCGGATTTTCAACAAGCAGCTTTTTCAGGTTTGCTAAAGCGAGGTCGAGCTGGCCCTTTTCCATTTGCTCGTTGGCTTCCGCCAGCAGAGGATGACTGACCCAAGAAATTTTCTCCTGGATACCCTTCTCGGCGGCGTGCTCCAAACCTGAGGCACGGATCCCATAGCCGACCACGGCGCCAAACACAAATCCTCCCACGTGGGCCCAGTGAGCGACGCCGCTCGCCCCCCCGAACAAAGATCCATAAAACACTTCCATTAAGAGCCAGAGGGGCAACAACCAATAGGCAGGAGCCTTGAACCGGTAGGGGCGCAAGCGGAAGATGAAAAAGAGGCCCCAGATCCATGCCATCTCAATTTTCATCTTGGGGAATCGCGCGAGAAATGCGCCCATCAATCCGGCGACTGCGCCAGAAGCGCCCAAGGTCGCAACCATACTCCCCGGGTTGGACCAGGCATGCACCATCATCGCGAACGCGCCTGCCAGGAGATAGAAAGCTGGGTAGATGATGCGGCCCCAGGTATCTTCGAGGATAAATCCCGCGAGCCACAGGAACCACATGTTGCCGATAAGATGCAGCCAGCCACCATGTAGAAAATTAGCAGTCAGATAGCTGATGGGTTTCGGTTGCGCCGGCAAGAAAGCGTATCGATCGAGGATGGAAGTCTGCCGCAATTCCTCGAACTGGCTCGAAAGACTGTCCATTTGGGATTGGAAATCGGCGAAATCATCCTGCGTCCGAATTCCTGCGTCCCAGGGGTCCTCGACCCTTCGATTGGGATTCCGAAGATAGTTCCAAAGCTTAGGCTGGCCATTTTTGGCTCTCTCGACAAAGTGCTGAACGTCATCGGGCATCTTCAATTCCGGATGCAAAGCAGCCAGAATGAGGACATGCACCTTGACCACGCTCTCTTGCTGAGCCTGTTCTTCGATCTTCCCGTGAGTCATCAGGAAAATAAGAGTGTTGAGTACGATCAATCCGATGGTAATGACCGGCCAGCGGCGCCCTTGCATGCTTTCATGACGCAGAGGTATCAGCATGAAGCCTTCTCCGGGTTCGCTACGCGACGATCGAGACTGCGAAGGGAACGTCTTTCCAGTTTAGAATTTCTTTGCGAGCAAAAGTTTTAAAACAGCGGGCTAAATGCCCAATAAGTAAGTGCAAATTCGCTGGCGAACACCAGAAACAGGCGCAATCGGACGCAAAGTTGACACGCCCGGACCAGGCGTCTATCGTTCGGAAGAGTTTGCGCGAGGCACGAAGAATGAAAATCCTGGTGATTGGGGGCGGCGGCCGAGAACACGCGCTGGTCTGGAAGCTCAGGCAAAGCGCGCGCGTCGAAAAGATCTGGTGCGCTCCCGGCAACGGCGGAATCGCTGCCGAGGCCGAGTGCATCGCGATCGATTCCGCGGATGTCGCAGCGCTTGTGGCGCTGGCGGAGAGGATTCAGCCGGACCTGACGGTAGTTGGGCCGGAGCTGCCGCTCGTCAATGGCGTTGTCGACGCATTCGTTCAGCGAAACTGGCCCATCGTGGGACCGTCGCAACAGGCCGCGCAGCTCGAGGGCAGCAAGGTTTTTTCAAAAGAGTTCCTGCTGCGGCACGCGATTCCGACCGCGAAAATGTTTGGCGCATTTGATTCTGCGGAAGCTGCCCGCAAAGCACTGGCTTCGGTAGAGTGGCCCCTCGTCATCAAGGCGGATGGTTTGTGTGCAGGCAAGGGAGTGCTTCTCGCGCCAAACCCGGAGACCGCGAGGGAGTTCATCGACCGCCTGATGGATAAAAAAGAGTTGGGATCCGGCGGCCAACGCGTCTTGTTCGAACAGGCGCTCGAGGGAGAGGAGCTTTCCTTCATCCTCGTGACAGACGGCGAGCGGTATTCACTGCTGGCTCCAACCCGCGATCATAAGCGGGTTTTTGACGGTGACGTGGGTCCAAATACAGGAGGCATGGGCGCATACTCGGCCGAGAATTTGCTCCCGGCCGTGCTGCGCGAGACCATTGTGAGCCGAATCCTTGAGCCGACATTGCGTGGACTGGCAGCTGACGGCATCCGCTATCAGGGATTTCTCTATATTGGATTGATGCTTACCAAAGCAGGCCCGAAGGTGCTGGAATTCAATTGCCGCCTGGGCGACCCAGAAACACAAGCGATTCTGGCGCGAGCGAATTTCGATTTGGCTGAAGTGCTAATGGATGCAGCGATTGGCAAACTGGACCCGGCAAAGTGGAAGTGGAAGTCAGGCGCAAGTGCGTGTGTGGTCCTGGCTTCGGGGGGCTATCCCGGGAAATTTGAAACCGGCAAGCGGGTCACGGGAATAACCGATGCGGAGAAGATTATCGGTGTGAAGGTACTTCACGCGGGCACCAAGCTCGATGGCGATTCGATTGTTACCAGCGGTGGTCGCGTCCTAGGGGTCACGGCGGTTGGCCCATCCTTGAAGGCAGCACTCGAGGCGGCTTACCAGGCTGCTGGCAAAATCCACTTTGACGGCGTGCACTACCGTAAGGACATTGGCGCCCCCTCGGAACGGGGGCAGGCTGCTGGAGACTAATTGGGTAGAGTGGCACATTTGTTTCGGGCCCCTAAGCGGCGCGAGCCGATGGAAGAGCTACCGCGAGCCGAAGTCATGGCCGACGCCGGAATCGCGGGCTGTACTCACGTGCGGCCCGGCAGCAAGCGACAAGTGCTTCTGGTGGATCGTGAAACATTGGAGGCCATGCATCTTTCCCCAGGAATAATCCGCGAAAACATCACTACGGAAGGAATCGACGTGAACCGGCTGCAGGTGGGCCAGGTTCTCAGCATTGGAACTGTGCGATTGGAAGTGAGCATGATCTGCGCCCCGTGCGAATTGATGGAGAGAATTCGTCCCGGGCTGCAAAAGGAACTCGAAGGACGGCGCGGGATGCTCTGCCGCGTGATCGAGGGTGGCTCGATTCGCCGAGGCGATGAAATCAAAGAAATGGATTGACCCATACCCGTCAGGGGCTGGGGTTGGGTTTTCGGCGCAGCGAAGGAGCTTCTGGGGGACGATCCTTGTCCTCTTTCGCCTTTTCCACCGGCTCGTCGGGCGGAACGATCCACGTAAAGCCGCGTTGCTCTTCGATAGTCCCCATGACGAATCGTGCGTTCGGCGCGATCAGCGGGAGCGCCGCGCGGAGAAAGTCGGCAGCATCGATGCCGACCGCTTTTTGCGCCTGGCCTTTGTCGATGGTTTCCAACACTCTTGCGAAGCGTGGCTCGCCTGCACGCAAGCGCGCAATGCGCGGATCATTGCCCTGGATCAGCTCGAGCAAGGTCGGCCCTCTCATCTCGGGCGGGTAACGTGACTCCACGGGAGTGCGCGGGGCATGCTTTTCCGGCGGGTAGAGCTGCGTGAAGCGCGGCCGCAGCGCTCGCGTCTGCCAGTATTCACCGCGCGTCGATATCTGTTCCTGTTCCATGCGGTATTCGACAACCCATACTTCGGGCCCGTAGTTCTCTGGTGCGTAACCCAGCACAACGATTTGCAGGAGTGGCTCATCGGGGGCCATTTCGATTTTGTGATGGAGCTGCGCGACAAGCGGCCGCAACTTTTCGAGGAAAGACACACCAATGGTTTCGAGATCCGGTTCTGCCTCGCCACTCCGCTGATACTTCTGGTCCGCGGTAGCGATGTGCTGGATATTCCGGTCCAGACGAACGGGTTTCGGATCGGCCGGGAGCTGCCACTCGGAAGCGCCGAGAAGCACGCCAACATGTCCCACGTCAAGGTTCACGACCCGGGGAGGCACTGCTTTCGCTTCGATAGGTTGATCGATGGCGGCGAAAACGATGATGTCGCGAGCTACATGAACGATGACGCGGCCACCTGCCAGACTGGCAACGATCTCGTCTTCGCGCGGGGATTCCTGTGCCCGCAGCGCGGGCGTCACAAAGCCTGTGCTCAAGAAACCTGAGCAGAAAAGAGAGAGCAGACGGACGGAGGACAATGCTTTACTCTTCATAATAAATTCCAATAAAGCGAGGCTGGCAGACGCTCTGGCAATCGCCCTTCGACTATTGTACGGCAGCGGCGGCAGACCTGGCGTCTCTAAGCAGTTTGTCAAGGGCGGCCCGATCCAGATACTTACCGGAACGGATTACGGCTGAGATTCTTCGCGTATTGCCAATATCTTCGAGGGGATTCGCATACAGCAAGACGAGATCGGCAATTTTGCCCTTCTCGATGCTGCCCAATTCGCTCGCGCGTCCTAGAAACTCCGCGGCTCCGAGGGTTGCGGTCCGCAGCGCTTCAGCGGGCGTGAATCCGTCGCGCACCAATTCGGCAAGCTCTCGATGCAGGCTGTCGCCAGGGAATACAAAGGGATCGAGAGAATCCGAACCGGCAAGGAGTGGAACTCCCGCGTGGCGCATCTCCGCCGTTAGTTTCCAATCATTGGCAGCGACGCGCCAGAGGGACCCGGCTCGCTTCTTCAGTTCGTCATTACCAAGAGAATCGCGCCACTCCTTGGCAAGCTGAGGCGGAACGAATGCTAAGAGGGGATTCTGGGCGCTTTGATCCTCCGGATGTGCCGTGATGTCCAAGGAAGCGAGGGTTGGCGTGACATAGGTCGCGTTTTTCTTGAGCGCCCCCAGAGGGCGTTGGCCTTTTCCGGATCGTAAGTTGCCTCCGCTTCGAAGAGAATTTCATTCCAAACGCTCGCCTCACCACGCTTTCCTCTTTCGATGAGACGCTTGCGCAATTCCTCTTCTTTCGACGAGCAAGAGAGCGCGAACGCGCTGTAGTAGAGATGCTCGATACTGTGGATACCCACGTTCGAAGCTTCCAGCGCGCTAATTTCGATCGGGAGATGTCCGGCGTAAGGAAGGTTCTCCCTTTTTGCTTCATCTGCAACGGCGAAGAAGGCCTCCCGCGAAGGGAGCGAGATCACCTTAACAAAATCGGCGCCGCGACGCTTGAGCTCGCGCACGGCAGAACGGGCTTCGTCAGAGTTGGCGACGGGAAATTGCTCACTCGTTTTCTTGCCACCCCCGGCCAACCAGGGCCCGGAAGCGATGATGCGAGGACCGAGTAGCGTTCCGCTCTCAATCTCTCGCCGCCAGCTAACGAGAATCTGCAGGTCTCCACCCATGTCGCGCACTCCCGTGATGCCATAGGCCAGCAAGAGCGGGAGGAGAACCTGTTTGCTCCACGCAGGGTCTGCACTGACACCGGCGAGGTGAACATGCATGTCCCAAAGTCCGGGGATGAGGAATTTACCCAATCCATCAATAATCTGCGCATGACTCGGCGGTTTAACGAGCGCATCGGGTCCTATTGCAGCAATACGGCCCTTTTCGATGACGATAGTCTGTTCGGGCTGCTGCGCGCGGCCCGAACCGTCTATAACCGTGACATGAGTAATAGCTACTTGCGCAGAAGAGGCAGAGACAACAAGGAAGAAAGCAGCGGCGCAAAGACTCAGCCGCCATGAGGTCAATTTTGGCAATTCCATCCCGGGGCGCTCACCTTCCGGGCAACCAAAGTATTGGCAGCAACTTAACACAACTGGTGCCGCGAAGCTTGCAATCTGCCGTACAGCTCCCCCGGTAACCCGACACTTGGGTCTCGTCATCCCGTACGGGAGCGCGTAAAATATCCAAAGAGAGGGCGAAGGCCGAAAAGGACATGGGACTGCGAAAACTGAAGAGCATCACTCACAACGGCAAGCGACTAACCGAGATTCTTGAGGCGCACGAAAAGTTTTTTCGCGGACAAGAAGGCGGTGCGCGCGCGGATCTGACCGATGCGGACCTTTCCTCAGCGAACATGAGCGGCGTCAACCTGAGCGGGGCGATTTTGCGCAATGCAAACCTCGAAGGAACGGATCTTCGCAAAGCCAGACTGCCAGGGGCTGACTTATCGGGCGCAAGAATGCGCCAGACCGACTTGCGCAATACCGATATGACCGAAGCGATCCTGCCGGAGGCGGATTTGACGGAAGCGCAAGCCAGCGGCGTCGAGTTTTTCCGCTGTGATCTCTCGAATGCGAATTTCACCCGCGCGATTTTGCGCAACGTCAATTTCCGCCTTGCCAACGTGCATGGCGCGAAGTTCACGGGGGCCGACCTCGGCGTGGCCATTTTCCGGGAAACCGATCTGACCGGCGCGGACCTCGCTGGTGTGGACCTTTCGACAACGCTGCTTCCCAAGGGCTTTGCTCCCGGACTGGCGAAGGAAAAAGGCGCGTAGTCGCTTCTGATATCCCTCACCTGGTGGGCGTTGTGTATGGAATTTAGCGTTACTGCGTGATAGCCTCTCGCAAAAGAATAGAACCCCTTCACGATTCCCGTGGCTTCACCGACGACACAACTCGACCGAATCGGTTCTCGAGAACGCGTGCTGGAGATCGTTCGCGGGCTGCTTGAGGAGTTGGGCAGCCAGGGCGCGCTGCCGATGCTCAGCCTGACGTCTCATCTGGATCGCGACCTGGGCCTCGGCAGCCTGGAACGCGTGGAGTTGCTCTCCCGGCTCGAGACTGCATTTGGCGTGCGATTGCCCGACCGAGTGGCCGCGGAAGCGAACACCCCGGAAAACCTGATCCAGGCGATTCTCGGCGCTCCGGTGGCAGGCGCTGAGGAAGAGGAACTGCCTTCGGCGCTGCGTGCCTCCGCAACGGCGCAGCAATTGCACCGCGACGCTCAGCAATCCGGAGTCTTCGCCGCGGAAACGCTCGTCGAAGTGCTGCGTTACCGCGCCGCAAACGATGCGGAGCGCGCACACCTGCACATCACGGAAGATACGGACGGCCAAGAGAGCAGCCTGACTCTGACGTTTGGCGAACTGTATGCCGCGGCGCAGCGGTGCGCTGCGGAGCTTGCCCGGCGCGGCGTACCTGCGGGTGGACGCGTGGCGCTGATGCTGCCGACCTCGCGCGCCTTCTTTGTTTCCTATGCGGGAATTTTATTAGCGGGCGCGATTCCGGTGCCGATTTATCCGCCATTCCGCGCGGACCGCATCGAGGAGTACGCCGCGCGGCAGGCGGCGATCCTGAACAATGCGGAAGTTTGCCTTTTGTTGACGTTCCGCCGAGCGGAGGCCGTGGCGAAATTGCTCAAGCCGCGCGTGAGCTCGCTGGCATCGGTCGCCGACGCGGAAAAGCTGATTGAGGCCGCGGACAAAGCGACACCACCGGCGCCGGGAGCGCTGCCCGCGCATCTCACCGGCAGCCGTGTTCGCAAAAATACCGACATCGCATTGCTGCAATATACTTCCGGCTCGACGGGCGACCCTAAAGGTGTGACGCTGACACATGCCAATTTGTTGGCCAACATGCGCGCCATCGGCGAGGCGGTGCAGCTCGGCCCCGGCGACGTGGGCATCAGTTGGTTGCCGCTCTATCACGACATGGGCCTGATTGGCGCGTGGCTTACGCTGCTGCTCTACGGCGTGCCCCTCGCCGTGATGTCTCCTCTGGCGTTCTTGACCCGTCCGGAACGCTGGTTGCAGGCCTTTCACAAACACCGCGGAACCATCACGGCCGCTCCCAATTTCGCCTACGAACTATGCGTGCGAAAGATCGCCGACAAAGATATCGCGGGCCTGGATTTGAGCTCCATGCGTGCCGCGTTGAACGGAGCGGAGCCTGTGAATCCGGAAACGCTCGAGCGATTTGCCGCCAGATTCGCCCCGTACGGATTCCGCCGCGAAGCGCAATTGCCGGTTTACGGGCTGGCGGAAGCGTCCCTCGCCGTGTCTATGCCTCCTTTGAATCGCGGACCCTTGGTGGATCGAGTCGACCGCGAGACCTTCACGTCGGAGGGCCGCGCTATCCCCGTATCAGCGGATGATTCGGCCGCGATCGCCTTCGTGTCTTCGGGAAAATCGGTGCCTGGGCATGAAGTGCGAATCGTGGATGCAAACGGCAAAGAAGTACTGGAACGCACGGAGGGCTTCCTGTGGTTCCGTGGACCGTCCGCCACGAGCGGCTACTACCGGAATGAAGAGGCAACTGAAAAACTCTTCCCGCAGGGTACTGAGAAAATCGCGAACGAATATAGCTGGGTGAATTCCGGCGACCGCGCCTACGTCGCCGGCGGCGAGATTTATGTCACCGGACGCGTCAAAGACATCATCATCAAAGGCGGACGGAATCTTTATCCCCATGAAGTCGAAGATCTGGCCGCGCGCGCCGAGGGTATTCGCAAGGGCTGCATTGTGGCGTTCGGATTGGTGGACGAGGGCACGGGAACAGAAAAACTGGTTGTCGTCGCCGAATCGCGCGAGGGCGATGCAAAGAAACGCGCAGCCATTGCGGCTGCCGTTAACGAACAAGTTTCGCAAGGACTGGGCCTGCCCCCCGACCGCGTCGAAATTATTCCCCCGGGGAGCATTCCAAAAACGTCCAGCGGCAAATTACGGCGTGAGGAGACCAAGCAACTCTACCTCGCCGGGACGCTCTCTGCCGCGAAAGCACCGGCGTGGATGCAAATTGCGCGGCTGGGAGCAACTGGCGCCGCGCGCGGCCTTGGCCGAACGATTTTTTCCGGACTACGGCGGGGCGTCGAGATTCTGCATGGCGTGTACTTCGGGCTGGTTTTTGTCCTTTGGATTGTGCCGACGTGGATGCTCGTCCAACTTATCAAGGACGAGAAAGCCGCCGGGCGATTTACTTCCGCGGCTCTCAAGGTGCTGTTTGCGCTGACGTTCTGCCGCGTGCGGGTCGTCGGCAAAGAGCATATGGCCGCGCCCGGACCGAAGATTTTTGTGTCGAATCACACCAGTTACTTCGACGTGCTGGCGCTGATGCTGGGGCTCGGCGTGCCATACCGTTTTGTCGCCAAGATGGAAGTGGCGGGGATGCCGTTCATCGGTACGTTCCTCAAACAGATGGGGCACTTACAGTTCGATCGCACGGATGCCAACTCGCGGCTGCGCCAGGCGGAAGAAATGGAAAAGCTCCTCCGGCAGGGAGATTCCGTCTTCGTGTTTCCGGAAGGAACGTTTACGGAGGAGGACGGCACCCGGCCTTTTCAACTTGGCGCGTTCAAGGCCGCCGTCGCGACGGGCGTTTCCATCATTCCCGTGTCGCTTGCGGGCACGCGACGGTTCCTCCGCGACGGCACCCACTTGCCGCGGCCGACGGATGTAACGCTCACACTTTCTCCGCCGATCCATCCGCTCGCGGCATCTTCCACATCGGGAGCAAGCGACTCTTCCGACTGGCATGAACTGATTCGACTGCGAGACGCCACCAGGCAAGCCATCGCCCGCTACACGGGTGAACCGCTGCTCTGAGGAAAAAGTCACAAGGCAATATTTCAACTTCTTCGCGCGTTACTTTTCTTCGCCAAACTATTTTTCGCGCCTTTGCAACTTGCCGGCGGCCGCGCGCATCTTTATGGGAAGAAAAAACAAGAACGCGGACCGCTGCCTACCTGCCTAGAGCACACCGCAAGGGGCGCGGCTGCGCCGTGAACGCGCAGGCGTGCAGAAATATTTTAATTTTGGAGGAAAGATGAAATTGCGGGTCGTAGTGTCTCTAATAGCTGCGCTTTCATTCTTCGGCGTTTCTGCTCACGCGCAGGACACTCCGAAGATCGATGTCTTCGCAGGTTATTCCTACGTTCGAGAAAACCCCGGCACTTCCGGTGTAGGCAGCTTTTCCCTGAACGGCGGCAGCGCGTCCATCGCATACAACGCGAACAGTTGGCTGAGCGGTGTCGCGGATTTCGGCGGCTACCACAACAGCAATATTCTCGGAACAGGTGTTGACGGTACCCTCTCTACTTATCTTTTCGGACCGCGTGTGTCGTATCGCCATTCCGACCGCATCACGCCATTCGGAGAAGTGCTCTTCGGGGTGGCGCGGGCCAGCGCGAGCGTACTGGGAGCCGGCGGCTCCACGAATGCTTTCGCCATGACCATCGGTGGCGGAGTGGATTATAAGCTCACAGACCACCTAGCCATTCGCCCGGTCAAGGTCGATTACTTACTCACGCGTTTCAATGAGTTCGGCAATAACACTCAAACACAAAACAATTTACGAGTCTCAACCGGAATCGTGTTCCGGTTCTAGTTCAGCGGAGACTCACCAAATTCGGTTGCCGGGTGCGCAGGCAGAGGGGCCGCGAAAGATTTGGGCAGTCGCGGCCCCCGCACCTTTTGTTCTCCTGTCAAAAAAAGGTAGCAGTCGTAGATGTTTGCGGCCTTCTCCTTCGAGCGAGGCGGCAGAGGAAATTAAACTCAGCGATTAATGCTGTAAGTCACGGTGATGAACGTATCGATCTCCACGGGCTTTCCATTCAGTATGGTCGGTCTGTAGCGCCACTGCTGCACGGCGTCCAGTGCCGACTGAATGAAAAGCAGGTCTCCAGAGACAACTTGCAAGGACTGAATTGATCCATCGGTCGCAACGATGGCGCGTAGTTCTACGCGACCGCTTCGACCCATTTGCCTGGGAAGTGGTGGGTACACGGGCTCGACGCGATGAATCAGTAGCGCGGGGTCGAGTTGTGTCATCTTCAAACGCTTTGGCTGTGACTCGGCCTGCGGAGGTGTCGGGCCTTCGCGGCCGGGCATGGGAATGCAGCCCGGACAAAAGGAATTCGAGTTCGAGCCTTCTCCCGAAAAAACCTCGCCCGACGGTTGAAGTCGATCTTGTGTGCTGGTTGGAACGTGAAGGTGTGGAGACGGCAGAGGGCAAGTCAGGCAAAAGGTGAAAGTTGTCGTTGGCCGGCTCGGCGCATTCGGAGTGTCGTGATGCACCGGACCGCTCGGATGGTAGTACGGCGGGACTGGCGTCACGTTGGCAAGAACGATGCGTTCTGGTTTTCCGAACAGCGGCACGAGCACCAGCGCGGCAAGAGCGGCGCCTTGAAGCGCAATGGACATCGCAATCGCACGCCGTCGAACGCCGCGTTCGCGAGAGCGCTGCTCCGGATCGCCTTCGACAAGGCAACCTCCGAGAGAACCAAAAGTTTTTTCGGAAATATTCTGACGTTCAACACCCATCACACACCTCCGCACAAGAATGCTGCGAGTGAACGGGGAGAACTTTGCGACGCCGAACTCCTGGGGGTTGCTCTACGACTCCAGGAGTCCAGCGCCGCGCTCGCAGGGATGTGAGGTGCGCGCGTCCTCACAGCGTTGGACACCGCGCGCCTTAACAAGTTCCCCGAGAATTAAGCCCGTTATTTCGCGCTCTGATTGACCTCCCGCGAAGGAACAGAACTGTCCGAAATACGGTCACATCGGTAAATCATTGAATTCACAATACTTATTCTCCTGTATCGCAACCGATAGCTGGCGCATCACATACACTGTGGACGTGGATCTGAGGAGGCTAACCCCTATGGACCGGCGCTATGTGGAAGTTGTAGGCGTGCGCCGCACGGGCTGGGCTGCACTGGACCGCGATCCGCAGGAGGACAAAGTCGAGTACGTCTGTCCCCACTGCGGCGCGCAGGGCCAGAAAAACGCCCGGCGCGAGCGCGCACTGTATCATTTCACCGACGGCTTTTTACAAGACCTGCAGGGCGAAGTAACGCAGTGCCGTGCGTGCAATCAATCGTTGCGGGTCGTTCCCATCGTCATGCTGTACGATCACGACGAGGCGCGACGCTTCGAAGCGGTATTTTCGCAGGAGCTTTCCGCGGCGGCGCACTAAGCATCAACGCTCTAAAATAAGTACGGGGCGCGGCTTTCAACCGGCGCGCCCCGTTTGTTTTTGTGATTGCCTCTCAGGTTTCAGAATTTCTCAAGAAGCAGAAGCGCGGAAAAATAGAGCGCAGCCGGGCGTTATGGACTGCGCTCAAGTGGGGAGTTTCACAAACCGCGATTAATGGCGATCGTGGTCGTGATCATCCCAGTCGCGGTCGGTATGCCACCGATGCTCATGTTCGTCCCACCAACGATGGTTGCTGTTCCAGCACCGCTCTCGTGCTTCGTGCAACTCTTGGCGCCGGCGTTCGGCTTGCCCGCTGTTGTAGCCATGACGTTCGATCGCTTCATGCAACCTGTGATCGGCTCGCGCCACTCGCCGCTGGCAATCATCATCATCGGCGCGCAATTGGGGCGCCCCGGTGAAAAGCAGGCATCCGGCCAAAGCAATGGTGGGCAAAAGTAATTGTTTGAGTAGTTTTCTGCGTTGCGTGAAATGCGTATTCATTCCCTTTCCCTCCTGAACCCGCCCTGGCTGGGGGTGGGGGATGCTACGACTAGTAAAACACGATCCAGGGGAGAAGGTCGCAGAATCTTGTTAGTGGCTGGAAATACACAGGTTATGGCGACCCACGGCAAACAACAGGCGGGTCTCAATACGCCTGCAGGAAAGGATCGACCTCCATATGGTATTTCTCGAGGCCGGAGCGGATGTGATCGAAGGCTTCATCCACGGTGTCGGCAAATTTCAGGAGTTTGTGCTCTTCCTCGTCAATTGTTCCGTAGCGCACCATGGCACGAAAGTTCAGCACTTCGTCCCAATACTTCCGGCCGTAGATGAGAATGATGTTGTGCTTGGGAAGTTTTCCGGTTTGCAGCAGCGTCATCATCTCCCATAGTTCGTCCATGGTTCCGAAGCCTCCGGGAAAAACGATCAAGGCTTTCGCGATCTGCGCGAACCAGAGCTTGCGCATGAAAAAATAGTGGAAATTGAAGCTCAGCTCCGGGCTGATGTAGGCGTTAGCGTATTGTTCGTGCGGTAGTTCGATGGAAAGCCCGATGGACTTCCCGCCGGCTTCATACGCGCCTCGATTGGCGGCCTCCATGATGCCTGGTCCGCCGCCGGAGCAGATGACGAAACGCCGGGGTCTCGGGCCCAGTGTCAGCGCCCACGTCGTAATCTTGTGTGAGAGGGCGCGCGCCTCCTCATAGTAGCGCGACATTTCGAGCGCGCTCTTGGCCTGGCGAAGCGCGGCAGTATGTTTGCCGTGCTCGGCGGCTGACAGCTTAGACGTTTTCTCGTTTTTCAATCGGGTATAGCGCGCCTGCGCGGTCTCGCGCGCTTCGATGCGCGCCGAGCCGAACATTACGATGGTGTCCCCAATGCCTTCCTTCTTGAGCTGGACCAGAGGATGAGTGTATTCCGCGAGGATGCGCAAAGGCCGCGCAGGCGTGCTCTGCAGAAACTTGGGATCTTCATGCGGCGTTTTCGGCGCGTGCTGTGGCTTCAGCTTCCTTTGCCCTGCGGACATGTTCACCCCCCGTATCGGCGAACATCCATTGTAGGGAGCGCGGGGACGCGCGGCAACGCTTCCCAGAGACGTTGCGTCGAATTGAGTACATTCCGGCATCGGGTTGCGGTTTTCACGGGCAAAGTCGAGGTCGGAGATAGCCGTGTGGGTCGCGCGCAAGGCGTGGCGAAAAGGCATAAACTAGATTGTGAACAACGTGGAGGCGTGTGGATGCAGCGAATAACCTTAGTTCTGGTTGGCTTGGCGTTTCTTGCCGTTTCCGTTGGCGCACAGGCGCCAGCCGGTCCGGTGGTGCCGCCGCCTGGCACGCCCATTCAGCAGGCCCCTCAATCGCAGGCAAAGTTGGTGGTGCGTGTTGCCCTGGTGAATACACCCGTGACGGTGCGTGACACGAAAGGTCAGATGGTCACGAGTCTGGAGGCGAAGGATTTCCAGATCACCGACAACGGCGCGCCCCAGCGGATCTCCCATTTCGATCTTGGCGGCGATCCGATCTCTCTCGTCGTCCTCTTCGAGACAAGCTCCCGCATTGACCCGCTCCTCCCCGAGCTGCGGAAGACCGGCATCCTGCTGACCCAAACCGTGTTGGGGCCGAGCGGCGAGGCGGCCATCGTAGGATTCAACGACGGCGTCGACAAGCTGTTGGAATTCACGACGAATGCCGACGAGGTCGAGAAGACCGTTGCCCGTCTGCAGACCGGGACATCGGGCGCGAAGCTCTACGACGCCATGGCTGTCGGCGTCGAGATGTTGAGCGGGAGACCGCAGGCCACGCCGGACCGTCCGGGGCGGCGCCGCGTGCTTTTGGTTGTCTCTGAAGCGAACGACGGAGGCAGTGAAACAAAACTGGGAGCGGTCCTTCGGCAGGCGCAGCTCTCCAATGTCACCATTTACAGCGTCGGACTTTCCACCACGCGCGCGGAACTCCAGGCGAAGCCGAAAGACCCAGTGCCGCAAGCGACACCCCCAGGGACGTTCGGCTTGCCGCCGCAGCCTGGAGTGGCGCAGACGCCCGACTCCGAGGCGGCGCGCTATGGCAGCGGCAATTTGCTGGCGCTCGCCGCCTGGGCCGTGCAGCACATCAAGGATCAAGTGAAAGACCAGGCGCTGGAGGTTGCGGCAACGGCCACCGGCGGCGCGCACCTTTCGACGTTCAAAGACCGCTCGATTGAAAAAGCCATCGACGAAATCGGCGGCGAATTGCACTCCCAATACTCGATCAGCTACACCCCGACCGGCGGGAACGACGCCGGCTATCACGAAATTAAAGTGCAGGTGGATCGAGACGGCTTACGAGTTCGCTCGCGGCCCGGCTACTACATTGCCCCGCCGGAGGGCTGATCTGGAACACCGGCTGTCCTGCGCTCGCACACCCGTTCAGGAAATTTGCTTCCAAAAATTGGACTCGCGCGAAGCGAGGAGCGCATCTTTCCCCGCGCTCCAACGGAGAAAATGCCGGGTTTGCGTGTGCAGGCGATGATGCTCGCGGCTGGCCCAAACTTCGTGCAGGAGGTAGCTTCCCGTTCCATCCGCGGAACGGTGCAAATCATACGTGAGGCAGCCCTCTTCCCGGCGGCTTGGCGCCACCAGCGCGCGCAGCTCCGCTTCCAACAGCAATTCCTGCCCTTCCCGCGCGCGTAGGATGACTATCAGGGTTACAGCGTCCTTGGGCAGCTTTACTGCGGTGTTGCGGCGCATTTTTCGCGGGCGGCTTTTTCGCTTTGACGCTTTCTTCGATTTGCGCTTCGGCATATAGGCGCGGATTGTACTCCGCAGCGTCGATTTGTCCAGGGGTCTATTTCTCCGCCAGCTTGCGCCCGGCGTTCAGGCTGTCAAAGTTCAGAATCGCATTCAGCACCAGCGAATACGTGCCGCGCGTTTCGCCTCGATAGACGGGGTTGATCGAAAACAACACCACGTGGCCATTTCCGCTCGGCACATCCACGACCGCGGGATGCTGCGCAATTTCATCGCCGCCTTGGACCAATCCCGAAATGAGCAGCTCCTTGCTGTCGGCGTAGCGGAAAATCACTCGCGGCCGGTCTGCGGGCGGAATTACGCGGTAGCCGTTAATTCTCTGCTCGTCGGTAACCGGCGGATTCTCCCAGGTTTCCGCTTCCGGCTCTTCCGGCGCTTCTGCCGTGGGCCTTCCAACCGTGAAATCCGGATCGTTTGGCGTCCCGCGTCCCGTGGGACGCGTGTGTGCTTCTCCACCGAGCCGCCGGCGCCTGCCGCGACCACCGGAAATACTACTCAAGGAAAAGATAGGCCCATCATCGCAATAAGCGGCCACCTTCTCGTCGTAGCCGTAGGCGATGGGGCTCGCTCCGTCCACGAGGCGCGTGCCTACCACGGAGCCCACAATCTTCATGCGATCCGATGAGCTGGCGCTGACGCCATCGGCAAGGCCCAGGGAAAGCGCGAACCGCGAAGTGTCCGTCGCGGTGAGCAGCACTCCGCCATTGTGCACAAACTCTTGCAGGCGCTCCACGCCTTCCCAGCCGAGGCCGGGCCGCATGTCATCGGTCGAATCGTTCTTGCCGACGAGGTTCGGCGTCTCCGGCGTGTTCTTCCACGGCAGCGGATTTCCCCACGCCGTGGATAGGCCGCTGACGATGGCCGTGGGTGAGGAGAAGAATCCCACCGGCGGAAAAAGGATGACGTCGTACTTGGCGTTGAGGTCGGGAATTTTAGCAACGGTTTGCGTGCTGATGTAGTCGTAGGGAATTCCCAGATTGTCCAGCGCTTGCCGCCACCATCCCTCGGTTTGCGTGCTGAGCCAAGTATGAACAAAGGCGATTCGGGCGGCGCGCACGGGATGTGTTTTCACGGCCGGCGCGCTCCCGAGCGCCATGGCCTGCAATCCTAATTCGGCGGCGGCGCGGTCCAGATCATTCCGGCTAGCATTTCGAATGACAAACGATCCGCGGTTGAATTTCTTTCCCCCGCTTTCGAACGGCTCCTCCGCTGCGTCGACCGAGGCATCGCGCAAACGGTAGCGCAGCGTGGCCAGCGCGGGCTCGGCGTTGTTGTTGATCGCAAAAACGCTACCGTCGCCCTTCACGCCGCCCGGCGCGTGTATTTCGGTGACGCGCTCCATCGAGGCGCTGAGAACTTTTGCGTCGGTTACCCGCGTAACTTGCACGCCAAAAAGCTCGCCAAACGTCCAGCCCGTGTCGTCATACGGTGTCTTTTGCGGATCGTCGGGGCTCCAGTATTGATAATCGAGCAGCGCATCCGCGATGCGCGAATACGGCTGGTCCATGCGAACGATGTAGCTGCCTGCAGGGAATTCTCGCGTGGTCGGCGCAGGCGCGGCTTCCTTTTCTTTCGCGTCCTGGGACTTCTTGGATTTTGGTTCTTTCTTTACGGGCAACGCCACGGTGAACGTCGCTGTCGCCCGTGAAATTTCCACCGCCTGCTTTTGCAGCACGCGCAGCAATTCGGCCTGGAGGCTTGGTCGCGGATCGTCCGCCGGCAAGACATAAGCTGCTGGGCCTTCAGCGCTGGGTTTAGTCACCGAACGCTTGGCTTTCAGGTAAAAATTCTTCAGGAACAATCGCTTGTTTTCGTTGAAGTAGTGCAGCGAAGTCAAAAGCCCGGTCTCTTCGTAATTGTTGTTGTCGCGCTGCGACCATAGCGTTTTCGGCAGCGGTGGATTCTGCCGGTACCACGTGCGCGCATATTCCTCAGGGTCCAGCGTGCGCTCTTTTGTGTCCGAGCCGGCGTTGCCGAACGTTTCATACAGCCGGCTGATCCCGTTGTGCATCGCGGCGATAAACATCAGATACCCCGGCGACCAGGTATCGAACACGCCGTGTGTGAACACTCCGGGCATGCCGAACTTAGTCATGTCCGAGACGTTGCGCCAGCCGATCATTTCCCATTCGTCGGTGAGAATCGGGTCCACCCACGCGTTGAACGGCCCGTCCCCCGCGGTGTTGTCGTACAGATACGGCACCGATTCATGAAGGTCGTGCAGGACTTGCGCTTTCCAGCCCACGTAGGTCTTGAGCACGTTTTCCGTCAGCTTCAGGGTCACGCCCATGGCGTCGCGGTTGTTATCGTGCGCCACGTACTTGCCCCAGTAAATCAGCGGAGGATAGAAATCCTTGGGGTGCGCGAGATGCCATTTGTAAATGTCCACCATGCGGTCGCGGCCGTCCACTTCCACGACCGGTGTAATCAGCGTGATCATCCCGTCGCGGATTTCGCGGATGTAAGGGCTCTCGTCCACCGCCAGGCGGTACGCCAGTTCCATCAGCGCCGTCGGCGCGCCGGTTTCCGGCGAGTGGATCGTTCCGGTGATGTAGTACACCGGCACGGCTTGCGCGACGATGCGGTCGGCCTCCGCGTCATCCAGCTTGATTGTGCGCGGGTCAGCCAGCTTCGCAAGACGCGCGCGGTTTTCCTCGAGGCGCTTCAGATTTTCTTCCGAAGACACCGTCACCGCGATCATTTCGCGGCCCTCCTCGGTCGTTCCAATTGAGAAGACCTTCACGCGCGGGCTGGCTTTCTCAAGGAGGCGCATATACTTGTAAACTTCTTCCGCGTAGGGAAGGACTCCAGGGGCCCCTGCAACGTCGCCAAGAACCGCCTCTGGCGTCGGAACGTTTTTCGACGCCGGGAGATAGTCCACGAGCGGCGAGATGAAGTATGGCTGCGTGGTGTACTTCTTGATCTTGGCCGTGTAAGGCTCGTCGACGGGTTGCTTGGGATCGCGCGCCGGCGCAGTCTCGTCAGCCCAAGTCATCGCGCCTGCTGCAGTGAAGACCAGGAACATTGCAAAACAGCGAAGCGCGCCTATGCGCGTGATTTTCCCTGGAACCATTTGTTTCCCCCAGTGCGGCGTTATCAGGAAGGCGAGATTGTACCGCAGCGCCGCTCGGTTGTGCGACGCGTATTGCAGCAAGGAGGTTTCGTAAAATGGTGTTAGCGGAGAAGGTGCTACTTCTTCTCCTCTTCGTTCTCTTCCTGCAGCACCGCGGCGGCGGCGACGGAATCGTCTTCCTCCAGTCGCAACAAGCGCACGCCCTGCGTTGAGCGGCCAGCTTCGCGAATCTCATTCGCGTGAACGCGGATAACCTTCCCGTTATGCGTAATGATCATGACGTCGGACTCTTCGGTCACCTGCAGTGTGGCGACTACGAAACCGTTGCGGTCCGTCGTCTTCATGTTCACCACGCCTTTGCCGCCGCGTGAAGTAATCCGGTATTCGGCTAGGGGCGTGCGCTTGCCGAATCCTTTCTCCGCTACCGTAAGCATCAGTGTCACCAGCGAATCCTTGATCTGCTCGTTCTCCAGCTCCTCCAGATTCTGTGAATCCGTCTTGTGTTCTTTCCTGATGATCTCGAAGTCCGGCTGCACCGCATCCATACTCACCACGTAATCGTCCTTCGCGAGATCCATGCCGTTTACGCCGCCCGCGTTGCGGCCCATCGGGCGAACTTCTGTTTCGCGGAAGAGAATCGCCTGGCCCTCGTGACTGGCGAGGAAAATCATCTTCTTGCCGTCGGTGAGCTTCGCGCCGATTAACTCATCCTTGCCGTCGAGATTGACAGCGATGATTCCGGTCGAGCGCGGATTCGAGAACTCCACCAGCGCGGATTTTTTCACCGTGCCGTTTTTCGTAGCCATAAAGACGAATTGGCCCTCTTCTTCCAGGTTTCGCGCCGCGACCAGCGCCGTCAGCTTTTCGTCTTCCTGGAATTTCACCAGGCTCGAGATGGCCTTTCCGCGCGTGGCCGCCGCCGCTTCCGGCAGTTCGTACACTTTCAGCCAATAGACGCGGCCCTTCGAGGTAAACAACAAGATGTAGCTGTGCGCCGAAGCGATAAAGAGATACTCGACGAAGTCCTCTTCCTTCGTTTTCGCGCCGATGCGCCCTTTCCCGCCGCGCGACTGGTGCCGGTACGTATCCGCCGCCGTGCGCTTGATGTAGCCCGCATGGCTCACGGTGATCAGCATTTCTGTATCGGCGATCAGGTCTTCGAGTTTGATCTCGTCGACCTTGTCCACGATCTGCGTTCGCCGCTCGTCGCCGTAGGTCTTCTGAATTTCCTTCAGCTCGCCGATGATCACCGCCTTCAGCTTCTTCTCGCTGGCGAGAATTTCTTCGAGCTCCGCGATGCGCTCGCGGATGGACTTCAACTCCTTCAGAATCTCGTCCACCGAGAGCTGCGTGAGGCGGTGCAGTTGCAGCTCGAGAATGGCGTCGACTTGAACGGGCGTCAGACCGTCCGCGGCGCTACGTGCCGTTTCGCCCTCCACGCCGCCGAGCTTGTACTTTCTCCCGTCGAGCTTCACGCCCGTGAGCTTCCGGGACTTCCCGTTTTCCGTGATGGTGACGTCCTGCTCGGAAAAGAACTTGAGCAAGTTTTCCTTGGCTTCCGCGCGGCTTGCGGATCCACGAATAATGCGAATTACGTCGTCCAGATGGTCGAGTGCGACCTGGTAACCCGTTAAAATGTGTTCGCGTTCACGCGCCTTGCGAAGTTCGAATCGCGTGCGGCGCAGCACCACGTCGCGGCGGTGCTCGATGAACAGCCGGATGAACTCCAGCAGCCCCATCTCTTTCGGCTGCCCACCGACGATCGCCAGCATGATCATCCCGAACGATTCCTGCATCTGCGTGTGCTTGAACAGGTTGTTCAGGATGAGCTGCGATTCTTCGCCGCGCTTCAGCTCGATGACGATGCGCATGCCGTCGCGGTCGCTTTCGTCGCGCACGTCAGCGATGCCGTCGATCTTTTTATTCTGGGCCAGCTCCGCGATGCGTTCGATCAGCCTCGCCTTGTTCACTTGGTAGGGAATTTCTGTCACAACGATGTTTTCGCGGTCCTTGCCGGCGTCTTCGATCGCCGCCTTCGCGCGCATCGTGAAGCTGCCGCGGCCCGATTTGTATGCGGCCTCGATTCCTTCGCGGCCCGCGATGTATCCGCCCGTCGGAAAATCCGGGCCGGGAACGAGTTTCATGATCTCTTTGAGCGTGGTTTCCGGCTTTTCGATCATCGTCATCGTCGCTTCGATGATCTCGCGCAGGTTGTGCGGTGGAATGTTCGTCGCCATGCCGACCGCGATGCCGCTTGCGCCGTTGACGAGCAGGTTGGGGATCCGCGTCGGGAGAACCGTCGGTTCTTTTTCCGTCTCATCGAAGTTGGGAACGAAATCGGCGGTTTCTTTTTCAATGTCCGCGAGCAGCTCTTCGGCGATTTTCGAAAGCCGCGCTTCCGTGTACCGCATCGCTGCGGGCATGTCGCCGTCCACGGAGCCGAAGTTCCCTTGGCCGTCGACCAGCGGGTAGCGCATGTTGAAGTCCTGCGCCATGCGCACCAGCGCGTCATACACCGGTGTGTCGCCGTGCGGGTGATATTTTCCGAGAACTTCACCGACGATCTTCGCGCACTTGCGGTATCCCCTCGTCGAGGTCAGCCCCAGTTCGTACATGCCGAAAAGGATCCGCCGGTGCACCGGCTTCAAGCCATCGCGCACGTCGGGCAGCGCGCGCCCGATGATCACGCTCATCGAGTAATCGAGATACGACTTGCGCATCTCGGCTTCGATATCCACAGGAATCAATATCGATTGGTTCTGTTCGTCCGCCATTTCCCCTCGCTATAAATTGTTCGACCGTAGGGGCACGATAGTTCGTGCCTCTACCTGCAATGTCTCAATCAGCCGCAGCGGGTGCCTTCTTAATCCTTGTCATTCTGAGGGCTGCATCTTTTGCAGCCCGAAGAACCGCAACGTCGGCTTACACCGAGGTGCTCAGTGGGCTGAGATCCTTCGCTTCGCTCAGGATGACAACCTAAACACGCTTACTGGCATGTTCGATCACGTATGCCTTCACCGTATCAAACGCGTCCGCCGCATTGGTAAAGCGTCTTGTGGCAAAATGTTCTTCCAATTGTCGCAAAAACTCGTCCCGCTTGGCTTCGTTCGCAAACTCGACCACCACGCCGCGCTCGTTATCCGGCGCATCTGTCGGCGTCGCGCGAAAATCGCTCACGCTCAACCCCCGCAGCCCCGGCAATGTCGCCCATCCCAACTGGTAGAGCATCGATGACGGCTTAAATATCCAGATTCACGACTTCCAGCGCGTTGTCCTCGATGAACTTACGGCGCGCTTCGACGTTTTCTCCCATCAACGTGGTGAAAATGACTTCCGCTGCGACAGCGTCCTCGAGTTTCACCTGGAGGAGCGTGCGCGTGTCCGCGTTCATCGTGGTTTCCCAGAGCTGCGTCGGATTCATTTCTCCGAGGCCCTTGAACCGCGTAATGGTGAAATCCTTCTTCGCGTCCTCCATCACGTAGCTGAGCACGTCCTGCGCTTTCTCTTTCGTCGCTTTGTCGCCGTTGCGCGTTATCGTGAACGGCGGCTTGTTGTACTCCTCGGTCTGCTTGGCCAGCGCGCGCAGACGCTTGTATTCCGGCAGGGACGCCAGCGCCCAGTTGATCTTGGCGTTGTTTGGCGGACCAAATTGAATTTCGTAAAGGCTGTGCTCTTCGTCAAAAGTCACTTTCCCGTCGAGCTTCAGCTTGGCCTTCTCGATTTCCTTCAATAATTTCTCGAGCGCCTTCTTCTCTTCGAATTCCGCTTTCTTGTCGAGCCCGTTTTCCGCGAGCACCTCGGGAAGGCCCGCCTCGCGCAGCCGCCGGCCCAGCTTCGCGGCCACGGCTTCATATTCCTGCACGTTCAGCAAGAACGTGGTCAGGCCCGCGCCCTGCAGCGTCACGCCTTCCTTCGCCTTTACCACATGGTCTTCGGTGGCGCGTTTCATTAGTTCGCGCGCGAAGTCGCGCTCGTCCCGGATGTACCGCTCGCTCTTTCCGCGCTTCACGCGATACAGCGGCGGTTGCGCGATGTAAATGTGGCCGCGCTCGATCAGCTCCTTCATATGGCGGAAGAAAAAAGTCAGCAGCAGCGTGCGGATGTGCGAACCATCGACGTCCGCGTCGGTCATGAGGATGATTTTGTGATAGCGCAGCTTCCCGGCGTCAAAATCGTCCTTGCCGATGCCCGTCCCAAGCGCCGTGATAATGGCGCGAATTTCTTCGTGCCCCAACATCTTGTCGTAGCGCGCTTTCTCGACGTTGAGGATTTTTCCTTTGAGCGGCAGGATGGCCTGGTATTTCCGGTCGCGCCCCTGCTTTGCCGACCCGCCCGCCGATTCGCCCTCGACCACGAACAGCTCGCACCGTGACGGGTCGCGTTCCTGACAGTCCGCCAGCTTTCCCGGCAACCCGCTCGAATCCATCGCCGACTTGCGCCGCGTCAGCTCCCGTGCTTTCCGCGCGGCTTCGCGCGCGCGCGCCGCATCAATGCACTTGGAAATGATGCGTCGCGCCACCGTCGAATGCTTGTCGAACCACTCGCCAAGCTTTTCGTTCACCAACTGTTCGACGTCACCTTTGATGTCGCTGTTGAGTTTGCCCTTGGTCTGCCCTTCGAACTGTGGCTGCGGCAGACGCACGGAAACCACCGCCACCAAGCCTTCGCGCACGTCATCTCCGGTGATGGTTACTTCATCTTTTTGTTCCTTCAGCATTCCCGCGGACGACGCGAAGTTGTTGATCGACCGCGTCAGCGCCGAGCGAAATCCGGACAGATGCGTGCCGCCGTCCACGGTGTTGATCGTGTTCGCAAACGCGAACACGTTTTCGCCGTAGGTGTCGTTGTACTGCAGCGCGATTTCGATTTCGACGGTGCCGCGCTTCCCTTCTATGTAGATCGGCGAATCGTGCAACGTGCTTTTCCCGCGGTTCAAGTGCTTCACGAATTCCGTGATGCCACCGGTAAACTTGAACTCCGCCGCTTTCTCCGTCCGCTCGTCATTGAGCGTGATCTTCAAACCCTTGTTCAAGAAGGCCAGTTCGCGCAGCCGCTGCGAAAGCGTGTCGAAGCTGTAGACGGTTTTTTCGAAAATGGCGGGATCGGGATGAAAAGTAACTCGCGTTCCTGTTTTGCGCGTCTTGCCCGTTTGCTTCAATTTCGAGGTTGGCTTCCCTTTTTCGTAGGTCTGCTCCCAGGTCGCTCCATCGCGGGAAATCTCGAGCTCCAACCAGTCGGAAAGCGCATTGACCACCGAAACGCCCACGCCGTGCAAGCCGCCGGAAACTTTGTAGGTGTCGCTGTCGAATTTGCCGCCCGCATGCAGCACCGTAAGCACGACTTCCGCCGCGGGGCGTTTTTCGGTCGCGTGCATGTCCACTGGAATACCGCGGCCGTTATCCACGACCGTGGCGGAATTGTCGGCGTGCACCGTAACGTTAATCTCATCCGCGAATCCCGCCATCGCTTCGTCGACTGAGTTGTCCACCACTTCCCAGACCAGATGGTGCAGTCCCATCTCTCCCGTCGAGCCAATGTACATGGCAGGACGGAGCCGCACCGCTTCGATTCCTCCCAAGACTTTAATGGACTTCGCGTCGTACTGATGACCCAGAGCTTTTCCGGTCACCGTTTCGCTGGCCGCTTCGCGGCCGCCGTCAACTTTGTCCCCCATGCATTCTCCTTTACGCCGTTCCACGCACTTACGAATCGCCTGAATCGCCTGCGCAAAAGCGCTCGCTCAAGAGCGCTCAGTTCTTCTCTGCCTGGCTCGGCCTGCGCCTGGACGGACTCCGTTCGCTGTCGGAACCTCTTCGGCGCCGAAAAATTCGTTCTTTGTGAAGCGAGGAAAGGCGTGCTTCGAGACATCGTTCTACGTCGCCTTACCCTTTGGTCCCGGTCTGGCGCGGCCGAAACTCGTAGGGTTCCTGCTCCATCCCGTCCCGCGCAGCGGGACGTGGCGAAGACTCATTCAACTCCAAGCAAACGGCTGTTTGGCTCCTGGGGTAGAGCCAACTGACTGGGCCGGGTTACTTGGCCGACGTGGTCCGTTTGATCGTCTGCGATCACCCTTGGTTCGTCCGGACCGGGCCGATTTGGAAGAATCTTTACTGCAACCAACAGCAGATTTATTTTACTCGACTTGGCCGAATTTCTCAAGCAAGAGAAATACAAAATCAACGCGATAAGTCTTTTGTTTAGTTATATTTATACTGAATTTGCACATCCTGCAACACTTTCGGGCTTAAATGCCGAATGTGCCCCTTCCGGCCACTTCTGGATCGATTCTTGGACCCCAATTTCCCGCCCCTTCGCGTAGCCCGTGGAAAGAATATCTCGTCAGCTGCTGACGCAACCAAATTCGATGATTGCGAGTCATATGCCCGCTCTGTGTGTGCTTGAAAACCCTCGGCGGAAGTTTGGACTAGTGGCGGGCATATTCGATGTAGTGAGCGGTTTCATCGGCCACCGCGCGGCCGCAAATCTCCTCGACCAGCGCGAAGGCCATATCAATCCCCGCGGAAACTCCGGCCGAGGTGAAAACTCCGTCTTTTACGACGCGCGCGTTGCGTACAACTTTCACCCCGCCGTCGAGCGACGCAAGAAGATCGTACGCTGCCCAGTGCGTCGTCGCTCTGCGCCCCGCAAGCAATCCCGCCCGCGCGAGGATCAGCGCGCCCGTGCACACCGAAGACGTGTATCTCGCTGTTGTCGCCACGTTCTTAACCCAAGCCAGCACTTCTGCATCTTGCATAGCGGTTCGCGACCCCCAGCCGCCGGGAACAACCAGAATATCGATCCGCGGCGCGTCAGCGAACGAATAGCGAGGCTCGACAATCAAATCGCCGATTGCACGGATTTTCTGCTTCGTTTTCGCGACGGTGAAGACTCGGAATGGTGCCGCGTCCTCGCTGCGGCGGGACTCCGCCCCAGGAACAGTTCTGGTGCGGGATAAAACTTCGAAGGGCCCGGTAAAATCGAGGACTTCGACGTCGTCAAACAGCAAAATGCCGACGTTGAACTTCTCCATCAAATCCTCATAGGCATGATGATATATCGGTAGCGGTAACTTTCGTCGGCCAGGGGACGCATTTGTCCGGCCGATTGTTCATCCTTCAGCTCGATGCTGACCGGCCCGTCCGCAGCGGCCGCCAGGAAATCAAGCATGTAGCTCGAGTTGAATCCGATGGCGATCGGATCGCCTTTATATTCTTTCTCGATGCTCTCCTTGGCCTCGCCGTATTCCGGACTCGATGCGGAAATCTCCACACCCTCCGTTGAGACCGCAAGTTTCACGGCGTGCGAACGCTGGTCGGCAAGCTGCGAGACGCGGCGCACTGCGTCGCTGAGTTCCGCGCGATCGAGCACCACGCTCTTGTTATTGTCCCGCGGAAGCACGGCTTCGTAGTTTGGAAATTGCCCCGTAAGAATTCGGGAAATCAGCAACCTGTGGCCGACTTGAAAGAAAAGATGGCTCTCGTCTTTTGCAAAATCGATGTGCGCATCGGAACCCGCAGCACTCGCGAGTTTTTCGACTTCGTCCATGGCCTTCTTTGGGATTAGCACTTTCACTTCGCCATTCAGCCCAGAAAGTTTCTGGTCCGTCTCCGCCAGCGCTAGGCGGTGGCCGTCCGTGGCCACCATGGCCAGCGTGTCCGGCTTCAGGATGAGCAATCCCCCGTTCAGCGTGTATCGTGATTCTTCCATCGAAATGGCGAATTTTGTTTTCGCGATTAGGCTTTCGATGACGGCGGCGGGGATTTTTACTAGAACATGTGGCATCGCCGGCAGTGCGGGAAAATTCTCCTTCGCCATGCCCACCATTTTGTATTTCTTCCTGTCGCTGACGATCTCGACCCAGTGATTATCTAGGAGTTTAAATTTTATCTCGCCCTCGGGGAGCAGCCGCACCAACTCGATTAGCTTTTTCGCGGGGATTGTCCCAGCACCTTCTTTCTTAATCTTCGCTTCACAAGACGTTCGAACGCTCAACTCCAGGTCAGTCGCTGTGATCGTTACTCGGCTACCCTTGGCCTCGACTAAAAGGTTCGAAAGAATAGGGATGGTCGTCTTGCGTTCCACGACGCCCTGCGTAGTGGTGAGCTCATTCAACAGCGCCGACTTCGTAACGCTGAATTCCATTGCTTGTTGTTCCTCACGTGCCGTTCCAGGTGCGGTCATTGCGGTTCCTCGCTAGGCTTCTTCCGCTGACGTACTGTACTCGTTTTCTCGCAAAGTATAAAGCCCGTAACATAGAACAATACTGTGGAAATACGGGTATTCTGCTCCGTGCTCGTACTGTGAATCCAGGTACACCGCGTCGCACCCCAAACACATAACTACTGTCATAAGGCTTTTTAAGAATTTAAGTAGCTATAAAGCTTGTTGTGATGATGAGTGCTGTGGAAACGTGGAAACCCTCCTAACTTCCTTTTGTTCTGCCACATACTTGCGAGAGGTCTCCGCAACCCATTTGTGGGAATCGCGGAAAACACCTCACTTCCCGCCGCGCAAACAATTGGACATCCCAATTCATCCTCTTCGATTAACAGAATATCCCCATGTTTTCAGAACCTTTCTCCACAGCCATCCAATGCTGATTTAGGGTCTCTTGCTGTTGTAGAGACTACCATCTGCGGCGGGCTGCCCTTGTAGTGGACAGTCTTTAGACCGGTTTCTTCTTCGAGCGTTTTGTGAGTTGCTGCTTTATCCGAGCGAAGCACGCTTGCCTTCGACTTGAGTCCAAGGATGCTTGTGAGAAATCCGTTTTGGGGTTACAGAGGAGCTTTACCGTCTACTGCAACGCGTCTAACAGCCGTGTGATCGTGCGATTCAAATCTTTGTCCGACCGCCGCAACCCCTCGATTTTGTTGATCGAATGCAGCACGGTGGTGTGATGCTTCCCGCCAAATTGCCGTCCGATTTCCGGCAGAGACGCGGTCGTGAGCTGCTTCACGATGTACATCGCTACTTGGCGGGGAAAGGCGATTGCTCGCGTGTTGCTGCGAACCTTTAAATCCTGTTCGCGCAAATTAAAATGTTCGCTCACGCGCTTCTGGATCAAGTCGATGGTGACGCGTTTTTCCTGCGACGCAATGATATTCCTCAGTACTTGTTGTGCTGTACCCAGGGAGATCACCGCGCCGGTCAGCGAAGCATACGCCATCAGCCTGGTCAACGCGCCTTCCAGTTCCCGCACGTTGGACTTGATGGCCCTGGCGATGTACTCGGCCACGTCGTCCGGCAGATGAAACCTGTCGTTCTCCGCTTTTTTCTGCAAAATCGCGATTTTCGTCTCGAGGTCCGGCGGCTGAATGTCCGCGATCAATCCCCATTCGAACCGTGACCGCAATCTTTCCTCGATCGAATTGATGTCTTTCGGAAGGCAGTCGGACGAAATCACAATCTGCTTCTGCTGCTCATACAGCGCGTTGAAAGTATGGAAAAATTCTTCCTGCGTCCGCTCTTTCCCCGCGATGAATTGGATATCGTCCACCAGCAGCACATCCACTGTGTGGAAACGGTCCCGGAAACTGATCATGCGGTCAAAGCGCAGCGAGTTGATCACCTCGATGGTAAATTTTTCCGCGCTGACGTAACTCAGCCGCATCGCTGGGTTGCGTTTTTTGATCGTGTGCCCGATGGCGTGCATCAAGTGTGTCTTGCCCATCCCCACGCCGCCATAGAGAAAGAGCGGGTTGTATGACTTGGACGGCTGCTCGGCCACTGCGCGCGAAGCCGCATGCGCAAATTCGTTCGACTTGCCGACCACAAAGCTGTCGAACGTATACCGCAAATTCAGCTGGTGATCGCTGCTCTCAAAATCCAGCTTCGACTGCTTTGCGGACGAAGCCGCGGGTGCCGCCGGCAGCGTCTCTTCCTCTGTGCAAACGTACTGCACCCGGACATTCGGCGCGCCGATCTCATGGAACACCGCCTTCACGATGTCTCCATAGGTTCGCGTCAGCACCTGCCGGAAGACAGTGCTGGGGATCTGCACGAACAACGTCTCGCCCTCCGCTCGGTTAAGCCTTGTGGGCTGGAACCACGTCGCAAATGTGTTGATGCTGACTCGGGACTTTACGTGTTCGAGCAGTTTGTCCCAGGAATTGATCGCAGTCGTCATGAGAAGTGAATAAGGAAGTCCCTACTAATATCCACAGATGTGAATAATCTGTGGAAACAGGCCCACTCGTGTCTTTCTTCAGGCTTCGGGATTCATGCCCGCGCCGGAACGGTTACCTTCGCCCCTGTCGCTCCGCGCGCGGCCCGTTAGGGTTGTTGACCCGGGTACCGCCGCTATGAGACAGCGCGGGATTGTCGCCGATTACTTCGGTTGGGGCAAGCGAAAAATGTGCGAAGGCATTCACCGCTGTTCACATCCCATGCACAACTTTTCCACAAGCCCCAGAATTGTGCAAATCGGCATAAATTGAAAAAAACTCCGCCATTTGCATCGATTTACTGAGATCCGAGAGGAACGAAACTGTTGATTGTGAAAATCTCGCCTGAGGAAAACTCCCTTTACTGGGAAAGTTTTTTGTCCGGACGCCCGAACTCGTACACACCTAAGGGATCACTTCCGATGAGCAAGCGATCTTTTTCCACCAGGATCGTATTGGCGTCCAGACGGGCTCCTTCCGCCGTGTAGAGTTGGTAGCTCGCGCGGCGGTTACCATCCTTGTCAAAGTGCAGCAAAGTATTATGTAGCGCGATCCACACTTCTCCCGTCGCGCGTTCCACCCCCACCGCGGTCAGCACCCGCTTAAACGTCGGCGCATCCCCCCGGCTCTCTTGCTTGTCGATCTCTCGCCGCACCGCCCGCGCTGTAGTCAGCGCCTCAATCGCCGTGTACTGGATATCCTGCCCGGCATAGCCGTTGCGGTCGTACTGCCGCACCGTCGGCTCGGGAAAATACTCAAACGCGTAGTAGAGGTGGCCCAGTTCATCGGATGCCAGGCGGCCGATGTTTAGAAACCGGTTCAACTCCGCCCGCTGCGCGATCGTCTCAGGGTCTCCGAATTCCCGTACGTCCCGCCCGTTCTTATCGAAAACCATCACCAAGTGTGGTTCGTGCAGCGTCCCCACGCCTACTTCGCCCTCCGGCATGGTCGCCAGCGAGACGGGTCCATTCACGGAAATCAGGCGCGCATTTCCGTTGGCTTCCCACACCTTGACCGCGCTGGCTCCCGCATCCGCCACGTAAACGGTCCCTGCGGCGTCAACATCCATGTCTTCCCCAAACCGGATGGCCCTCAACTCGGCGTTTGGTGGCCCAGTATTCGTAGCGTAAGCCGGCACCTTTTTCAGCTCTTTGCCGGCGCCATTGAACACCCCCACGAATGTCCCCGGCGCGCTAAGAATATAGTAATTGCCATCTACCCCATGCCTGATGGCCCGCAACCCGGGCCCAATTCCGTGAAAGACTCTCTGTTTTGCCGTCAACTCGTCTTCTTCTTGAGCGACTGCGCACACCCGCGCAAAAACCAGCGCACACAGCACCACCATGAACTTTGTCGCGAGATTTCTTTTTTCTAGCATGAGCTTTCAGAGTGCGCCGGGCCTAGTTCAGGTTGCCTTGCCAGGCAGTCCGTGATTCTTAGTCGATGTGATAGCGGACTCGCTCGATCGAGCGTGCGCGAAGCCGCCCGGCGGCGTTGCGTGGCCCTGCATCATCGGTCTCGATCAGCACGCAGTTCATCTGCACGTCACCCGAAGCCACTTCGAACCGCGCGGGCATCCCGTCCAGAAATTTCCGGATAATTCCCTTGCGCTCCATCCCGATCACGCCACCATGCGGCCCCGTCATGCCCACGTCAGTGATGTACGCCGTTCCTTCGGGGAGGATGCGTTCGTCGGCCGTCGCTACGTGCGTGTGCGTGCCCACCATCGCGCTCACCCGCCCATCGAGATACCAGCCCATCGCGACCTTCTCGCTCGTCGTTTCCGCATGCATGTCCACCAGCACGAAGGCCACGTCCGCCGGCAGTCTGGAGAGTTCGCTGTCCGCCTTTCGAAATGGATCTTCAAATGGCGGCAGGAACACGCGCCCTTGCACGTTCAGCACGGCGTACTTCACCCCGTTCTTCGCGGTGCCCAGGTAAACTCCGCTCCCCGGATTACCTTCCGGAAAATTGGCTGGCCGCAGCAGCCGCGGCTCATGGGCGATGAACTCGAGAATTTCCTTGCGGTCCCAGCTATGGTTTCCGCCCGTCAGCACATCAATGCCCGTCTTCAGCAGCTCTTCCGCCAACCGTGGCGTGATTCCAAATCCCGACGCCGCATTCTCCCCGTTTGCGATCACCAGATGGATCTGCTGCTGCGCAATAATGTCCTGCAGACGGTCCTCCACAATCTGCCGTCCCGGCGAGCCCACGATGTCCCCGATGAAAAGTACGCGCATCCAGTAGTGGCTAATGGCGAGTGTTTAGTGGCAAGCGAGCAAGGCCCTTCGTGAGGCAGGCGGTCCCATTTTCTCGCCACTCGTCACTCGCCACTTTGCTCCATTCCGAAAAACAAAGATAACGATACAAACGTTTTTCGCGCTCGATACCATGTGAGCGCAACAAAGGAGCGGACCGCTTGGCCGTGGAGAGCTAGGCCGTGAACCTCTGAAATAGTAGGGCGCCACGAGCCAACCATTAGGCTTTCCTGCCCCGCTCGCTTTCCGTTCTCGCCGGAACGCCAGCGGGACAGGCCGTGCACACAGGCTGTCTATCCGCAGCACCTCAGAGATTCGTCATTGGTTCAAACAGCTTTCGCTCCCGCACCTGCTTCGAAGTTCCGCTCCGCCCAATATTCTAGCAGGATGCCCGCGCTAAATGCCGCACCCAACCCGTGCCCGTCACTGCTCCGCTGACTAGCAGCCTCCACCAAGTCTGGGGGCAAGTTGGACGGTTCGTTCAGCCACACGTTAAAATATTTGCTCCAATGAACCGTCCGACTGGTCTGGCCAAACTATGCGCCGCGCTCGCCTTACTTGCCCCGACGGTCGCTGCGCAGTTGCCAACCCCCGATGAACCAACCGCGAATCCTGGCCGGCCTACCGTTTCCACTCCTGCAACGCTCACCCCGGTCGGTTATCTTCAATTTGAAACTGGCGTCCTCGGGGCAACCCATTCACCGGAATTCTCCTCGCGCATCTGCCCGAACGAACTGATGAAGCTTTCCGTCATGCCGCGGCTCGAGCTCTTGGCGGGTGGTGAACCGGTGTCCCATTTCAATGCTTCTGGACACACCGCAAACAGCGTCGCGGATATATTCGTCGGAGCCCAGGCGGTGCTCAGCCCGGGCGAAGGGGTGAAGCCCACTGTTGCTGTCAGCTATTCCCACCGCGCGTACGACGGCGGCGCGCCCGAACTCGACTTCGGCAGTCCCACCAATTCTTTCCTCCTCCTCGCTAGTGCCGACCTAAAAGGATTTCACTACGACGCGAACGCCATGCTGAACGAGCTTGTCCAGGGAAATGTGCACCGGCCGCAATTTGGCCAGAGCCTTTCCATCTCCCATGCCATCAAGGGAAAGCTTTCCCTCTCAGGGAGATCTGGCACTTCACGCAGCCCTTTCTGCGTGGCAACGCCATCGGGAATCTTTGGGCCGTGAGTTACGCCGCGCGCAACACGCTAGTTTTTGATGGCGGCTTCAACCGAGGATTGACCGGAACATCCACACACTGGGAGGCATTCGTAGGTTTCACCTATTTGTTGCCCCATCGCCTGTGGTGAGTCTACGAGCTTTTTCGTTCCGAGCACCCTTGCATCTTGCGCAATTTACCAGCCAGGGCGTTTAATCATTGTGCTCAGCGATAGTATTATTGAATTTTAGGGGCCTCGGTAACGCTTACCGGAGAAATGATTTTCAGATGACTGGCAAAGCTCCCACTGGTAACTTGCAATGGCATCCACCCTATCGGAAACCCAAACCCCTTGGAACAGCATCATAGTGACCTGATGGCGATGATCATAACTGGATACAAAGATCGGATAGTTTGGCTATTCCTGAGTACTCTGCTTTGTGGCCTTCCAGCCCTGGCTCGGCCGCAGCAACCTGTCCAGGGAACGACGAGTGGGCTACCTGACGCGCAGGCAACAGGGGTTTCAGCCGGCGAGCAATTGTCCGATCCGCGAGCGTCGGGAAGCATCAGCGGGACAATAGTCGATCAAACGGGGGCCGCCGTCCCCGGAGCGCGCGTGGAACTTTCGCGTGAAGATCAATCCCCAAGCCAAGAGGTTCTGTCAGGCGACGACGGCCGATTCTCCTTTGCGAACATCGCTCCAGGGTCTTTCCAGCTCACCATTACGTCGGCGGGCTTCACCACGCAAACATCCTCTGGAATCCTGGGTTCGGGGGAGATCCACATTGTGCCCCAGATTGCGTTGGTCGTTGCCGCCACTACCACCGAGGTGCGGGTCGTACCCACGCTGACCGAAGTGGCGGAAGATCAGCTCAAAGTCGAAGAAAAGCAGCGCGTGCTCGGCGTTGTCCCCAATTTCTATGTCACCTACGTCCACAACGCCGCTCCTCTCAACACGAGGCAAAAGTTCGAGCTCGCCTGGAAGTCGACAGTGGATCCAATCAGCTTCGGAGTGACTGGCGCCATTGCGGGAGTTCAGCAGGCGACGAATGAATTCAGTGGGTATGGACAAGGGGCGCAAGGCTATGCAAAGCGCTATGGCGCCTCCTACGGCGACCTGGTGTTCAGTACGCTTATCGGAAGCGCGGTACTGCCTTCACTCCTAAAACAAGATCCGCGTTATTTCTACAAGGGAAGCGGCAGCCGGCGATCGAGGATTCTGTATGCGATCGCCAATTCGGTTATCTGCAAGGCCGACAATGGACACTGGCAGGCAAATTACTCGAGTATCATCGGGAGCCTCGCCGCGGGGGGCATTTCAAATCTCTACTACCCGCCGGAAAATCGCAATGGGGCCGCTCTAACCTTCGAAAACACGCTCATCGGGATCGGCGAATCCGCCGCCGTCAATCTCCTCCAGGAATTTCTCATCCCCAAGCTGTCATCGAATGTTCCTAACCACCAGCCGGCCACGCCCTGAAGCATTCTCTCCCCGTCATTTCCCGTTGCCGCTTTTGGAGTGCGGCTTGAGCGCTGCCGGAGGGCGGTTTGTTTGCCCCGCCGAACTAAGCTGGGTGGCCTTGCGGCGAACCGCCCGATCTTCAACCATTCAGTCCAGAAAATCGATGACAGCCCCGTCTCTGCGGTCTAGAAAGCCAACGAACTGCCCAAAGTTTGGCGCGGTCACGTTGTTGAACACGGCGTTGAAGTTGCCATGATTGGTGATATTCAGCGAATAGAACCCTAGCCGGATATGATGGCCCTTACCCTGTCTGGAGCCGAGAAAAGGAATACGGAATACGCGGTAAATCTTCACGTCTAATGAAAAATAGGTGGCGAAGCGCTGCCCGTTGGGAGTGCCCACGTAGTTCTGCAGCACGTCGACGTTGGAATACGGATAGCCAGTGTGCACGTCGGCGATAGGGCTGAGCGTCAGTTTCAAAGGCAAAGAAAAAATTCCCCAGGTAACAACGCGGTTAGGCACATCGGAAGGCAGGATGCCGTAGACGTTCGGGCGAATAACGGGCTGTGCAAATGGTATAAGAATGTTGGAAAGATTGTTCAAATCTCCGCGCGTGCGGCTCCATACGTAGGACGCGTTTACTTCGTTGTGCTCGTGAATCTTGAAACGCACGGTGCTTTCCACTTCTTGATAGAGCGAAGCGCCGCTGTTCGTAAGCCCCAAAAAGGAATTCCCGCCCGGCGCGGCTGTATACGGGTTGACCACAAAGACGTACGTCGTGTGGCTGTCGATGTAACCGATGCGCAACATGACGTTTTTTCCTAAACGGCGATCCACTTCAGCGTTCCACGTGAAATTGCGGGGGCTCGTGCCGGGTTGGGTCGGCAAGGCGCCTGCGGACAGGGGGTTCAAGCTGCCGACGTACGCGTTGGCATAAGTAACAGGCAATCCGATCGGCTGTCCTGCCGGGTCAAACATGCTAACCACGCGGGTGGGGTTGGCAGCAAAGTTTCCCGCCAGAAGCGGCAGCGCGCCGTAAAACAGACCCGCTCCTGCTCGAACTACGGTGTTGCCGTCCTTGCCAGGAGAATAAGCGACACCAGCTCGCGGAGCCACGGCCGCGGACCAGCCAGTCGTTTCGCTCGACAGCCGCACTCCCAGATCGACTGCCCAGTGGGGGTCAACGACCCAATGATCCTGAACGAACTCGGCGACGCCCGTATCCGAGACGTTCTGGACAACTGTTCCCTGAAAATTGATTTCTTCCGCAAGCGAACCATCCTGACGCAGCACCCGTATAGGATCAGAGTTGCTGGTACCGGTGTAGGAACGGTAGTCAAAATCAACGCCGACGTGGATCTCATGTTGCCCAAACCAGTGCTTCTCCGCAAACTGGTACGAGGGAAGCAGTTGAAGCTCCTTGCCCCTCCTGGACCATTGATTGAAGAAGTTCCCGCCCCAGCCGGCAGGGTTTATCAGCATGTCTTCAAATCCCTGGCCGTGGGCATTGCCGTCAAACCGGGTGTATTGCGCAACGCCGCTGAATATCGCCCCCGAACTAAACTGGTACTTATCACTCAGGCTGACAGCCACCCCTTTTTGATCCAAGTCGTTTCCGGCGGTCTCTGGAACGAGAGCGTTGATATCGACGTGCTGCTGCCGAAGGGGGAACGCATTCACGGTGAGCGTCAAAATCTGTTTTGGCGATAGAATCGCCTCGAGCGTACTAAACGAATCAAAGCCCTGCTTCTTGTTGATGTCGTTTGGCCAGGGCAGGCCTCGCACCGTGCGCTTCTTCATTTCGTATTGGAAAACTTCCGAAAAGAACACCTTGCCGGCGAGCAAAGGTCCGCCAAAGTCCACTCCCGGAAGCGCCTCCGAGAGTCCTACCATGCTGTCGTTCTTCCCAAGAACGCTCGGAACAAAATTCTTCACATAGAAGTTCCACCCCTCCTGCGGAGGCTTGGTTTCGACGCTTGTCACGCCGCCGGAGAAGCTGCCAAGTCCCGCGTTGTAAGGAGTTTTGTATACGGCAAAGGACTGCACGGCATCGGTTGGCACAGGGATCGAAAAACTCCCCGTCACGGGATCCGCCGTCCTTGCGGAATTCACCAGCAACAGGCTCTGGTTTTCATCTGAGCCTTTTAATGTCAGCTTTCCATCCTGTGTTCGAACCACTCCCGGAGTCACTGGAAGTACTTCTCTGATCCTTTCCTGCGGAGTTGGGAGAGCGATCAGTTCGCGATGAGTGATTGTCCCAGAGGGCGTCGAGACGGTCTCCGGTTCGAAGGCCGGGTTTTCTTCTTGAACTTCGACCTTCTGGCTGACCGTTTCCAATTCCAGGCTGAAGTCCAGGACCGCGACTTTTCCGGAATCAATGACAACTAGTTTCGAAACAGGCTTAAATCCCAGTTGGCTAATGGAAATAGTGTAGTTTTTCGGCTGGAGGTTCGCGAATTCATACCGCCCTGCCTCATCCGTTTCTACTGTTCGCGGGCTGCCGTCGGGCGGTTCCGTGGCCAGTTTTACAGTAATCCCGAGGAGCCCAGACGAAGCGCCATCCTGTGTGGTGGTAATGGTTCCATGAATGGACCCCGGACGCAGTTTCTCGCTGCTGGTCTGAGTTTCTTGCCCAAATGCAGGGAGAATCGCAAGCAAGATTACGGAGACGGCAGCGGTCTTTCGCAACCAACTGTACGCGCAGCGCGGTGAAGATACGCCCCTGAAATCTACGTCTGCAGTTTGAAAAATCGTTGGCCGCAATAGGCTCATGGTCCTGGTCCCGCCAAAGGTTAATTCCCAATTATCCCGCGAGTAGTTCCGTCCGCATGACTACTATCGCAGGCACCCTTGTCCAGCCAGTGAACATGCCCGTCTTTGTCGATTTCGAGTCCGCAGCCATTACCAGCCTGCTGGTCAGTGGATCAATCAGAGCCGGCACGGAGGTCGCTTCAAGCGCGGAGAGACCGCCTAGAAACTTCCCAAAAGAATCACCTATCCCGTAGAATCCTCAGATCAGATTGCGGGAACGGCAGGGAGCGATTCAACTGTTGCTTGTCCGCGGAACGCACTTGCCAACGACGCCGGGGGAGACAACCTGGCGGAATTGAGGATGAAAACCAGCTCAGACGCAACATGGATAAACGCCGCTAGTAGCGGGTTGAGCAGGCCGAATGCGGCCATGCCCACACCGACGCTGTCTACCGCCAGGGTTCCAACAAAGTTTTGCATGATCGTGCGCCGGCAGCGCCGCGCAATCCTTAGCGTTTCCACCAGCTTCGATAGATCGTTCCCGATCAAAACAACGTCTGCGCTCTCCCGCGCCACATCCGTTCCTGAGCCCATCGCGATGCCCACTGCGGCTTGCGCCAGGGCGGGGGCGTCGTTAACTCCATCACCCACCATCGCCACGCTGTGTGATCCCTGGGTGAGCTTCACCACGTATTGCAGTTTTTCCTCAGGAAGAAGTTCCGCGGCCACTTCGTCAACGCCCAGCTTCTTCCCGATATCTTCCGCTACCCTCTTGGCGTCGCCCGTGAGCAACACGGTTCTCAATCGCATGGATTTCAGCGCTTGAATCGCCTCTCTTGCCTCCGGTCGAAGCAGATCCGCGATGGCCAGTGTTCCCAAAAATTCTCCGCCTCGCGCCACAAAAATTTCCGATCCCGTCGCCTGCGTATCGCTACGCGTCAATCGAATCCCCTTTTCCAGCAAGAAGTTCTCATTCCCGACGATTACCGCATCCCCCTCGCACACGGCGGACACTCCTTTACCCGGTGTGTACTCAAATTTCTCTGGCTCAGGATATGTAATTCCAAGTTGCGTGGCTTTCCGCAGAATCGCCTTCGCTACCGGATGCTCCGAATGCGATTCGGCAATTGCGGCAGCCTTCAGCAGCAGAGCGGCGGAGACCCCCAGAGCGGGATGTACGTCCTGCACCTCGGGAGTTCCAAACGTCAATGTTCCTGTCTTGTCCAGAAGCACGGTGTCTATTTCCGCCAGTTTTTCCAGGTACAGCCCGCCCTTGATAATCGCCCCTTGTTGCGCCGCCCTTCCAATCGCTCCAAGGATCGCCAGCGGCGTCCCCGCGGCGATTCCGCAGGCTCCCGCCACGATCACCACCGAAATTGTGGAGCGGATGTTGTGCGTCAAAAGGAAAGTCAATACCGCCGCACCCAGCGCGAAATACACCAGGTATCCCGCGAGGCGATCTGCGATGCGCTGGATGGGAGCGCGTGATTGATCAGCTTGTTCCACTGCCTGGATGATTTTGCCGAACGTCGTGTCCCGCCCGAGCCCTTCGACCCGGACTTCCAGAGCTCCTGACTGATTGATCGTGCCGGCATAAACCGACATGCCTGGTTTTTTCTCCACCGGCATGGACTCGCCCGTGATCGCCGCCTGATCCACAAACGAATGTCCGCCCACCACCGGGCCATCGACCGGGACGCGGCTACCAGGCTTGATTAGAACCACATCTCCGGTCACGAGCTTTTGAATTCCGATTTCGTGCCACGCACCTCTCTCATTCACGGTTGCTGTGGTGGGAAGAAGCTCGACCAAGTGGCGAATCGCGCGGCGGCCACGGCCCACCGTGAGCCCTTCGAGCACCTCCGCTACGAGCACGAACAGAGTAATTACAAGTGCGGTGAATACTTCGCGAATCGCCAACGCTGCGAGTATAGCGATGGCCATGGAAAGCTCCATCGTCATCCTGCGTTCCAAAATATTCTCAACTGCTTCGTGAAAAATCGGATATCCGCCAACGAGTGTGCAGATCACGCCGGCAATCACAAACGTCAGGCTCGGCCTCGGCCCCAGGAACCAAACCGTGCCCGAGGCGGCTGCCACAAACAAAATTCGGCTTGCCTCAAGCCAGTCGAAGTGGTGTTCATGCTCTGCGCCCTCGGCCTCCGAATCGCCGCCTGCACCGCTCGCTACGGAGTGGGGAATTGAACTAGGTAGTTGTCCACGATCGAGTGCAGAGGCGTCTTCTAGTTTCATCCCCGTTTGTATTTCGTTGTCCGCCATCTCACCGCCCTGCAAGCTCAAAACTGTAAAATGTCCAAACTATTTCAGGTAGGTCCGTACAATTTCGATGAGTTCTTCTGCCGCTGCCGCCTGGGCGGAATCCTTCCCGCGATTCGGGTCGAGGACGTGGAACCAGATGTGGCCCTCGACCAATTCGGCCATCAACCCATTCAAGGCCCCCCGGCACGCCGCCACCAATTGCAGCACGTCGGCGCAATCGTGCTCTCCCCCCACAGCCCGCTCGATCGCCTCCACTTGCCCGCGAATCCGGCGAACGCGAACGAGCAGCTTTTCCCGGTCCTTCGTCGTATGTGCCATCAGTCCTCCTTATACTATACCCCAGTATAGTTGGTAAGTCAAACTCAAGAAAGGGTTTACGAGCTTGACGCCGCAACCCTCCTTCCCTAAGCTCCGTCTAAGTACGCACATGCCCAGTTTTCGACATAGACTAGGCCTTATAGCTCTGCTGCTTGGGCTCATCTTTCTTGCGGCGCAGTTCCATTTTTGTGCCGATCTGACCGTCGGGTCTGCCAGTTCGCATTTCTGTCCTTTCTGCTCGACGGCTGGCTCTGCTGTCACCCCGCAATCTCCCAGTATCGCCTTTGTCCCGATCACAAATAGCCTGGTCATTCTGGTCGTATTCTCGATCATTCTCACGCTCTTGCCACGTCCAATCTCTCCCCGCGCTCCCCCTTCCCTCTAGTTCCAGCCTGTTGGTCTCCCTATTTCCCCAGGGTGTTCACACTTTGTCCCCTTTGCGGGACACGTTAGGAGTTTCCGATGTGGAAAGAATTGGCATGGGCCACAGTGCTCTTGGCCTTGCCTTCCATCGTAGCCCCTCAGCAGCCGCCCCCTGCTCCGCTCGCCGCTGTCCCTCCGCCCCCCTCGCAGGCGCCGGCCCCGTCCGCTCGTATCACTATCGAGGAGGCCATTAGCCTCGCGATTCAACACAATCACGCCTTGCAAGCGGCGCGCACCACCATTTTGCAAAATCAGGCTCTCGAAACCACCGCCAATCTGCGGCCCAATCCCACGCTCACCTGGGACGCTCAATTCCTACCCATCTTTCAGCCGAGCAAGTTCAATTCCGACTATATAGACAATCAAGCGCAATTCGATCTCGGCATCGGCTACCTGTTCGAGCGCGGCAAGAAGCGCCAGCACCGTTTGCAGGCCGCCAAGGATCAAACCACCGTCATTCGCTCGCAGGTCGCCGACAACGAGCGCACGCTCGTTGCCAACGTTTCACAACAGTTCGTGGCTGTTCTTCTCGCGGAGTCCTCTCTCGATTTCGCTCAGCAGGACTTGGACAGTTTCGGGAAGACCGTGGACATCAGCCAGACGCGATACAAAGCCGGCGCCATGAGCGAAGGCGACTTCCTCAAGATCAAACTTCAATTGTTGCAGTTCCAGACCGACGTCTCGATGGCGAAACTTGCCAAGGTCCAGGCCCTTGCTGCCCTGCGGCAATTCCTGGGCTTTGAATCCGTGCCGGACTTTTATGACGTGGACGGCCAGCTCGACTATCAGGCCGTCAAGGCAGGACCTGATGATCTCAAGGCGCTCGCCCTGCGTTCCCGCCCGGACCTCGCCGCCGCGCAACAAAGCGTCACCGCCGCGCGCAGCCAGGAGTTGCTCGCCCGCGCCAACGGCAAGCGCGACCTGGGCGTCAGCTTCAATTATTCTCATGTCGCTGACACCAACACCGGCGCCTTCTTCTTCAACATCCAGCTCCCCATTTTCGACCGCAATCAAGGCGAAATCGCGCGCACCGGCTTTGTCATCAACCAGGCCGAGCAGCTCGCCAGCGAAACTTCTCAGCAGGTCGTTACCGATGTCGTCGATGCTTACGAGGCGCTGCGCGCCAGCGAACAAATCGTTCAGCTCTATCGCAGCGGTTACGTCGACGCGGCCAAACAATCCCGCGACATCAGCGAATACGCCTTCAAGCGCGGCGCCGCCAGCCTCCTCGACTATCTCGATGCCGAACGCACCTATCGCGCAAACCAGCTGGCCTACCGCCAGGCGCTCGCCACTTACATGACGGCCCTGGAACAAACGCGCCAGGCCGTTGGAACGAGGAATTTGCCATGAGACATCACACTCCCGCCCGCTCACGTTTTTTCCCTCTCGCTTCGCTCCTTGCCTGCGCGGCGCTGGCCGGGATCGCCGGTTGCGGCTCGGGTCCCGCCGATTCCGAATCCAAGATGACCTCGTATTCCGCCGGAGAGAAAAAATCCGATACTGCCGAGCTTTTCACTGTTCCTCAGGAGCAGATGGCCCACGTGCAAATCGTTTCGGTCGAAAAATCCGGGCTTCCGCGCCTCCTGCGCCTCACCGGCTCGGTCACTTATAACGCCTTCAAGACCACTCCGGTTTTCACCGCCATCGGAGGTCCCGTACATGAACTTCTCGTCTCCCCGGGAGAAACCGTGCATGTCGGCCAGCCTCTCCTCACCGTCAACAGCCCGGATTATTCAGTCGCCCGCTCCGCGTACATCAAAGCGCGTGAAGCCGAGCAGCTCGCCGACAAGATCTACAACCGCGATCGGGATCTCTTTACTCACGGCGCTATCGCCGAAAGCGACTTGCAAATTGCGGAAGTCGCTTTCGCGCAGGCGAAGGCCGATAAAGTCGCAAGCGAAGACGCGCTTCGTGCCCTCGGGCTGAACGATCCCGAAGCCGTGGTAAAGAACCCTCCAAAAATGACCTCGCAGATTCCTCTGCGCGCCCCGGTCGCGGGCGAAGTGGTCGAGCGCCTGGTCGGCCCGGGCCAGTTGCTACAAGGCGGCGCAACCCAGTGCTTCACCATTTCGGACATGAGCAACGTCTGGGTGCTTGTCAACGTCTACCAAAGTGATCTCGGCTACGTTCACGTTGGCGATTCCGTCGATGTCACCACGGACTCTTATCCCGATATTTTTCACGGAAAAATTTCTTTTATCGCCCCTGCTCTCGATCCCGCCACGCGCACCCTTCAGGCGCGCATTGCCACGGCCAATCCGGGCAAAAAATTGAAAAAAGACATGTACGTCGCCGCGACGGTGCAAGCCGGCGCCATCCGCGACGCCCTCACCGTTCCCGATGCGTCGGTATTGCGCGACACGGAGAATCAGCCCTTTGTCTACGTGCAAACGGCCGCCAATCAATTCGCCCGCCGCCTCGTGACCATCGGCGACAGTCACGGCGGCCGCACGCAAATCGCTACTGGCTTGAAGGAAGGCGAGCAAATCGTCGGCGACGGCGGCCTTTTCCTGCAGTTCAAGAATTCTTTGCAACACTAGGAAACATTTCGAGAAACGCGCCATGCAGAAACTTTGATGATCCACCGCATCGTCCAATTCGCTCTTCAACAGCGCTTCGTGGTGCTGATGGTTACCGTGCTCATCATCATCGCCGGCGCCGAATCCTTCCGCCGCATGCCCGTCGACGCCTATCCCGATCTTTCGCCGCCCATGGTCGAGCTGATCACTCAATGGCCTGGCCACGCCGCCGAAGAGGTCGAACGTCTCACCACGCTCCCTCTCGAGCTGGCCATGAATGGCACTCCGCACCTCCAGATCATGCGCTCCATCTCTCTTTACGGGCTCTCCGACCTCCGCCTGACCTTCGATGAAAGCGTCGATCCCTATTTTGCGCGCCAGGTTGTTTTCGAGCGCCTTAGCGATGCCACCCTCCCCACCGGCGTCACTCCCAGCATGGCTCCGCTCTTCAGCCCCAGCGGACTGGTCTATCGCTACGTTCTGGAAAGTCCTGACCGTTCACCGCAGGAATTGAAAACGTATGAGGATTGGGTCATCCAGCGTGGGTATCGCAGCGTTCCTGGCGTCGCCGATGATTCCGGCTTTGGCGGCACGGTCATGCAATATCAGGTGCTCCTCGATCCGGTGAAGCTCTACAACTACCACATGCCTGTGGTGCAAGTTCTCAACGCCCTAACCGCCAACAATTCCAACACCGGTGGTGGCTTTTATTCCCAGGGCGGCCAGTTCTACTACGTCCGTGGCCTGGGGCTGGTCAAAAGCACCGAGGACATCGGCGAAGTGGTCGTCGGCAGCGCCAATGGCGTTCCCGTCCGCGTGCGCGACGTGGGTCACGTCGTCATTGGCCACGCCCCTCGTCTCGGCATTTTTGGATTCCAAAAGAACGACGATGCCGTCGAAGGCGTTATCCTCATGCGCCGCGGCGAGCAGACGCAAACCGTCCTTGAGGGCGTCGAGAAGAAAACCGAGCAGCTCAATCGTGGCGTGCTTCCGCCCGATGTAAAAATCCGGCCGTTTTACGACCGCAGCGACCTCGTCCGGGTCACCACCGACACCGTCGAGTGGAATCTCATCCGCGGCATGGTATTGGTTCTTCTCGTTTTGGTTTTTTTCCTGGTCAGCGTCCGCGCCGCCGTCATCACCGCGCTCACCATTCCGCTCGCGCTGCTCTTCGCCTTCATTTTTCTCCACGCCACGGGTGAAGCCGCCAACCTCCTCTCCATAGGCGCCATCGACTTCGGCATCATCATTGACGGCACCATTGTCATGGTCGAGAACATCTACCGCGAACTCGGCCTGCGCAAGGGGCAGTCTTACCAGCTCAACGAAGTGATCCTCGCCGCCGCGCGCGATGTCGACCGTCCCATCTTTTATTCTGTCGCCGTCATTATCGCGGGTTACCTCCCGATCTATGCCCTCACTGGTCCCGCCGGCAAGCTTTTCCACCCCATGGCCGATACCATGGCCTTCGCCCTTGTCGGCGCACTCGTTCTTACGCTTACCGTCGTGCCCGTGTTCGCCTCTTACTGGTTCAAGAAAGGGGTTCAGGAAAAACCCAATCGCATTTTCGATTGGGTGCGCGACTATTACGCCGGTCGCCTCGACTGGTGTCTCGATCATCCCAAGTCCACGGTTCTGGCCGTTACTCTTATCTTTTGCTCCACGCTGCTTCTCTTGCCCTTCATCGGCGGAGAATTCCTTCCGCACCTGGACGAAGGGGCGCTGTGGGTTCGCGCCACGATGCCTTACACCATTTCCTTCGAGGAAGCCGCCAGGTTCGCTCCGCAGGTCCGCGATCTCTTGGCGAAATATCCCCAAGTCACAGTGGTCGGCTCCGAGCTCGGGCGTCCCGATGACGGCACCGACCCCACCGGCTTCTTCAATTGCGAGTTTTATGTTGGTTTGAAGCCCTACAACGACAAGACCTGGAATCAGGGCGCGGTTCATTCCAAGGAAGAGTTGATCAACGATCTGCAAAAAAAGCTGGAATCGTATCCCGGCGTCATTTTTAACTACACACAGCCCGCCGAAGACGCCGTTGACGAAGCCCTCACCGGCCTCAAGAGCGCCCTGGCCGTAAAAATCTTCGGTCCCGACCTCGACGTCCTCGAAAAGAAAGCCGTGGAAATAAAAAATGTTCTCGATAGAACTCCCGGCTTTACCGAGCTCACCGTCGTCCGCGAACTCGGACAGCCCAGTCTGATCATTGACGCCGATCGGCAGAAAATTGCGCGCTATGGCATCAACGTTGCCGACGTTGAGGCTGTCGTCCAGGCCGCCATCGGTGGCCAGGCCGCCACGCAGGTCATCCAGGGCGAGAAACTTTTCGATCTCATCGTCCGCATGGAGCCGCAGTTCCGCTCCAGCGCTCGCGACATCGGCGACCTTCTCGTGCCCGCTCCCGCCGGTCAGCAAATTCCGCTTTCCGAGCTTGCCGCCATCAAGGAAAGTACCGGCGCTTCGTTCATTTACCGTGAAAATAATTCGCGCTACATCGGCATTCAATTTTCCGTCGAGGGCCGCAATCTCGAAGGCATCGTCAATGCCGGGCAGGACGCCGTGCGCAAGTCCGTCCGGCTACCGGAAGGTTACACGCTCGATTGGGGTGGCGAGTACAGCGAGCTGCTGGAAGCCAAGGCGCAATTCATCATCATCGGCCCGCTTGCCGTGCTGCTCATTTTCCTGATCCTCTTCGCTCTTTACGGAAATTTCAAATTCCCCATCACCATCGCCATCGGCGTCGTGCTCACCGAACCGGTCGGCGCCCTCATCGCTCTCAAACTCACCCACACGCCCATCAGCGTCTCGAGCATTCTTGGTCTTCTCGCGCTTCTAGGCGTTTCTGTAGAGACTGCCGTTATTCTCGTCAGCTACATCAACAAGCTGCGCCTCGAAGGCAGATCCATCCGCGAAGCCACCCGCGAAGCCTCGCTCCTCCGCCTGCGTCCCATCATGATGACCGCTCTTGTCGCCTGTCTTGGCTTGCTTCCCGCCGCCATGTCCACCGGCGTCGGCAGCGATACGCAGAAGCCTTTTGCCATCGTCGTCGTCGCCGGACTCATTTCTCGGCTATACCTCGGCTTCTTCATCAATCCCGTCCTTTACGAAATAGTCGCGCGCGACGGCGACGTCCTCCAGGTCTGATCCGATGAGCCCGGCGGCCCGAAAAATCTTCACGGGACGAACCTGCTCGTCCCGTGAGCTTTTACCCGAGTTCGTTTAGCGCCTTAGAAGTGGAAACCCAATTCCGCCGTATAGGCTCGCGGCGTCACGAAGTGCGTCCCGCTGAACGTTGACAAGAAGTTATATGAAGCTGTCTTATTCGTCAGATTAATGACCGTGAACCGCAAGCTCCATTTGTAGCGGTCGCCGTGGAAGAGGTCGTCGTCGCCCACGCTGGTGTCAAACAGGTTGCGCGGTTTGACGCGCGTTGGATTGTGGTCGACATCGAATGTCGCACCCGCGATGTTCAGCAGCTTGGCGCCGGTCCTAACCGGACTCACTCCGCAAATGGTCCCCGTGCCTACAGCTAGTGGAGTGGTTAGCGACGCCGTGTGCATGACGCCGCCGGAATCGACGCAGAAGAGCCCGATAGCAGTCTGTTGGTCGGCATCAAGGAAACTCGACGTATCCGAGAAATTGTCAAGATTTGGGTTGCTGGCTACTAGGCCGCTGTCATACCGCCAGTTGAAGCCGATCCAGGGCAGAGTTTTCCAAGGTTGATACTGAAAATGGGTTGTTTGATTGAATGCCTGGTCGTGGTCGATGCGGAATACTTCTCCACCCGTAATGGTGGCGCCCAGCCCGCCAATCTGTGGCGGGAAATAACGCGCCCGAACGTGCGCAAGGACGGCCAACGCCGTGAGGCCGTGGAAATTGGGCATGCTGATGCGGACCGAGGGCCCATCAATCTTCGAGTTCTTCCAGGCAATGGGGAAGAAGATCGGCGTGTTGCCAAACGTGGAGAAATCATACGCGTTGTGCGTGTACTTCCACAGGTAGTCGGCGTCCACCACCAGGTACCTTCCAAAAGCCTGCTGAAAACCGGCATTGAACTGGTTGCGTTGACCCGAGCGAATCGGCGCCTGCAAGCTCGCGCCGCCAATGACGTCGGTGATAATCGGATTCGCCGCTCCCAAACTTGCCAAAATTATATTCTCGTTGAAGGGCGTTTCCAGCACACGTGAGTAGGAGACCCGAAGAACGCTATTCGTCTTCTTGACGTTGTAGGCGAGGCCTACGCGTGGCTCAGGCTGCCAATCGTGGACGATTCCGCGATATATATCGAAGCGCATCCCTAAATTGAAGGCCCAATTCCCTTTCGTGATCGCATCCTGCACGTACAGTGCGAGCTCCTTCACGTCCGTGTGGCCGCGAAACGGAAATAGGCTTCCCCCGCGCGTTAGATCGAAAGGCGGTAGCACCGCGCACGGATCGGGAGACGGGTTGCCGTTCGGACAGCCCAGCGATGTAAGAAAGTTGGGATCTGTAATTCCGAAGTTGAATTTCTCCGTCAGGAACGTGTGCTGGAATGTAGCCCCCGCTTTGATGTTGTGGATACCCTTCACATACGAGACGTCGGAGCGAAGACCCGCATTGGTCAGTTTCCGGTCCTGATTTAGCGTCGCCGAGGAACCCCCGGGAATCACTCCCGTGCCGTCGGCAAAAACGTTTGCACTCGGGTAGTAGTTGAACTGGTCGTGCCGCACAAAGGCCCCGACCGTGAACAGAGTGTTCGTGCTGATCAGGCGGGTCCAGACCGGCGCGATGTTATAAGTCTTGATTAGCACGCGCTGGTCCTGCTCGGGCAGAGCGGCCCCGGTGAGCGGGTCGGTCAGCCCAATATTCAGGTTATCGATCGTATTGGGCGTCTGGAACCACGAGCGCGTGTACTGGAAGTTTGCGTGAAGGGTATCCGCGCCGGTAATCGCGTAATCGACGCGATCGAACAGGTTCTCCTCATTGCCCTTGTCGTGAATCGCATGGAGTTCCGGTGGATCGAGGAAACGGCTGGTGTTCAGGCCGTTAGCTGCGATGAAATTTCCAAACTTCTTGTCTCCAACAGCGAGCCGGAATCCGCCGACCACGGAGCCAAAGCTGCCGTAGGAGCTGTATATGCTGCCGGTTGGCTTGCCCACTCCAAGGCCCGACTTGGTCGTGACTTTGATCACCAGGCTGGTTTTGTCGCCGTATTCCGCGGGCGGTCCTCCCGAAACTGCCTCGAGCGACTGAATCGAATCCAACGGAATCTGATTCGAGAACACTTTGCTCTGTTGATCGGTAATTGGCTGTCCGTCAACGGAAAATGAATTTTCCGCGTGATCGCCGAGTCCGTGAAACAATCCATTGGAATCAGCAACCACTCCGGGCGAGGCCAGCGTCACCAGCGAACTCACAGAAGACGATTGGCTTTCGAGGGGCAGTCTTTCCGTCAAACCCGTGTCCACATCCGTGTGGAAGCTCGGTTCGTTTTCGAGGAGATCCCCGCCATTGGCTTCCACCGTGATGCTCGTTGTCGCGGTCCCGATCTTGAGGCTGATCTGCACCGCCGTGGGAACGCTTGAACGCACATCCACGTCCTGTGAATAAGCCTCGAATCCCGCCGCATTCACGGTGAGGTGATAGGGGTTGAATGGTACGTTCGTGAAACGAAAGCTCCCATCGCTTCCCGTCGTGGCCTCCCGGTGAAACCCCGTCACAGGATAGGAAATTTCCACCACCGCTCCGACGATTGCCGCGCCGGACGGATCCTTGACCACACCTTCAATCGAACCGGAGTTGCCCAACTGCGCCCTTCCCGGCGCTGCGGCAAATAACAGACTCAATCCAAAAATCAAGCAAGCACAAGCAACTTTGTAGCTGCGCACCATGTAATTACGCAAACTCTTAAACATTTTTCCCTTTCCTCCGTCCCCATGGGGAATGTGCTACAGGTGTGAATGCGGCCCGCCGGAAAAATGGCGGTCGCGCCATCCCGTTCATGGGATCGGCGCATGTGGACACTTCAAGGCGTGATTCTGATTACGCGGAGGGAGGTGCGCGGGAGGCTCGGTGCAGAGCAAAGGAATCTTGAGGAGCTACGTGCCGCAGAATCGATGCATACCAGGTGATTGGCCCCGGTGTGGTGACCAGATCCAACGAGGCCGCCGCCAGCGCCGGCATGTGCAGCGTCTGGCAAACATGGCAAGCCGTCTCAGGCCCGCCTTGGTGATGGTGCAGGAACGTGCCGCCCGCGGCGAAGAAGAGCAATACCGCGCAGCCAAGCAGCGCAACTGCGCGGCGCGCGCGAGTCCCCCTCGATATCGTCCGGTGCAAGGTCATAATTCCAGAGCTTAGCTTACCACCTTAGACGGATGAGGGTGCAGCTTGGTTGCTCTCATTAACACAAAATGACAAGGCCCAGCCCGCGCCCGGCCTCTGGAAGCGGCTTTCTTCTGCTGTTTGCTTTGCCTCGGCGCGACGCGGCGCTAGCGTCCTCCACATTGGCTGGAACCCCGGCGCAAGCTCCCCTTTCACCTGCCGACAATCTGCCGTACCATCGCAAGCAACGTATTCTCGGAGGGCATAAGTGGTGGAACAGGACCGGCGTCGCACTCCCCGATATTCCTTCGTCGCCCGCGCCGAAATCGTTGCCGACACCTCGGATGTGCGCGTGGCGGCGGGCGTCAGCGAGCTGAGCCTCAACGGGTGCTACCTCGACATGCCCAATCCTTTTCCACTGAGTACGCAGATCGCCATCAAGATTTCTTCTGCGGACGAAGTTTTCCAGTCGAAGGGGAGAGTCATCTACCTGCATCCGGGCATCGGCGCTGGCGTAACTTTCCTCGACGTGGCGCCTAAATCCCGCGCCATCCTCGAAAGTTGGCTGCACGCGGCGGGTAAGGACCCGCAGCGCCGTCCCGGGTGATTGCATCGTTACGCAAACGAGCGCAAATTTGTAAACGCTCTGATTATTTCCGAAAGTTACTTCGCGAGTTGGTAGTCACCCTCGACGTCGCATGAAATGCTGTCACCGGAAGTCGCGCAGGTGAAAGTGCCTTTGCCCTTGATGCTCTTGAGTTTGCCGGTGCCGCCGGTAAAGCTCCAGGTGCCCTTCTGGCTTTGCAGCGCGCCATCTTTCATAGTGCTCGTCCCCTGATACGAAACAAAAAACTTGTCACCACTGTCCATCGTGCTCACATGAAAACCGCGCGCACGGGAGGTGTTGCCGCTGATGTCAACGGTCGCGGTGCTCGTGCCATCTTTTGATTTAGCGCCTTCAATTTCCATGGGCTTCGTCCAGGTGCATTTAAACTGCTCGACACTCAGACTGTGATTCGGGCGGTCGCCCACCGGGACCATATGTTGGGGATCAGGCTTGCCGCACTGCGCGGTGCCGGTAACCTTTGTTTGGGCAGTTCCCGTCGCGACGCAGAATGACAGCAATGCAACAGCAAGGAACAATCTACGCATATCAATTTTCTCCTTTGAGACTTCTTGGGGAATCCAGGGTGAATGTGTGGCAGCGTAGTCCTGCGAATTATGCGATGTCAAGGGCCTAGACCTTGTCTAACCCAAGGGACTCAGCGACGCGGTAAGCTCTTCAGAAGGCAGGTCTGAAAGTTACGCTAAAGCTTGTTCCAAATCCGCGATGAGATCCTCGGAGTCTTCCAGTCCAATCGAGACACGGACGGTTCCTGGACTTACTCCCGCGCGGCGCAGTTCTTCATCGCTCATGTTGTAGTGCGAAGAGTACGCCGGCAGAATCACCAGCGATTCCGCTCCGCCGAGGCTCGCTGCCAGCAGGAACAACTGCACGCGGTCGCAAAAACGCCGCGCCGCCGGCAGGTCCCCTTTCGCGTCGAATGCCAGCATGGAACCGAAACCGCGCATCTGTTTTTTCGCCATCGCATGATCGGGGTGCGATTTGAGCCCAGGGTAATGAACACGTTCGACTTTAGGATGTTTTTCGAGGAATTCCGCGACCGCCATCGCGTTCGCGCACTGCCGCTCGACGCGTAATCCCAGTGTCTTGATCCCGCGCACCAGCAGAAATGCCGCTTCCGGGTCCATCGACCCGCCCAGGGCGATCACCATGTGGCGCAAAATTTCCATCCAATGTTTGCTGCCCGCCGCCGCGCCCGCGATGATGTCGGAATGTCCCGCCAGCGCTTTCGTCGCGCTGTGAACGACGATGTCGAAGCCCATCGCCAGGGGCTGCTGCAATACCGGAGTCGCAAATGTATTGTCGATGATCGAGACCAGCTTGTGCTTTCTCGCGAACGCCACCGCTTTGTGCAGGTCCACCAGCCGCAGCGACGGATTTGTCGGCGTTTCCACGTACAGCGCTTTCGTTCGCGGCGTCACCAACTCTTCCATCTCCGCAAGGTCCGTGTCCACGCGGTTGACTTTGATCCCCAGGCCGGGAAAAACATCGCGCATCAGCCGGTACGTGCCGCCGTAAACCTGCGCCGTGGAAATCAGCTCATCCCCTGATTTTAGAATTCCCAGAAGCATGTGCGAAATCGCTGCCATGCCTGAAGCCGTCACCACGGCCGCTTCCGCGCCTTCGAGCGCGGCGATTTTTTCCTCCGCCACCGTCAGCGTGGGATTCCCATAGCGCGTGTAGATGTAGGCTTTGCTCTTCCCCTCGGCCCAGAGCTTCATCTCTTCGGACGACGAAAACGTGAACGTCGAGGTACGGCAGATGTTCGGGCCGACTGCGGCGCCCACGCCGTGACGCGGCGGCTCTCCGGCGTGAATCGCTTTCGTCTGCGGCCCCATTTTGCCCGAACCGGTTTTGTGGGGCGATTTGTCCTTCGGTTTATCACTCATAATGACGTTCATTCTGAGGGCAGTCTCTGTTCCGGCAAGCACCAATTTGGCGGAACCCTTTGCAGCCCTCCAGCAAGGGCGGCCCGCGCTTGAAAGAGCGCACCAGACACACCGGCATGTTCTTTCCGCGGTGTTCGTAATATGTGGAAGGATCCCTTCCCGTTCTGGCTTGCTGTGAGGCGAAGGCGAAGTTACGCCTCTTCTTCGACCAACTGCTCTCCGTGCGCGGCCTTATGCGCCGCAATCACTTTTTCCGCCAGCTCGTTGGGCACGTAATCGTAATGCGAAAACTCCATCGAGTAAGTCGCGCGCCCCTGCGTCTTGGACGTGAGGTCGGTCGCATAACTCAGCATTTCCGCAAACGGCACCTGCGCTTTGATCACCACGTTATGCCCGCGCGCTTCGCTGCCCGCGATGCGCCCGCGGCGCCCGCTGAGATCGCCCATCAGGTCGCCCGAATACTGATCGGGCGCGTACACTTCGACGTGCATCACCGGCTCGAGCAGCGCCGGCCGCGCCTGCTTCATGGCTTCCTTGAACGCCAGCGAGCCGGCGATCTTGAACGCCATATCCGACGAATCCACGTCGTGATACTTTCCGTCGTAGAGCACCGCGCGGAAATCCACCACGGGGAAACCTGCCAGATACCCGCGCGCGGCTGCGTCTCGAATGCCCTTCTCCACCGAAGGAATCCAGTTCTTGGGAATCGCGCCGCCGAAAACGTCGTCGACGAATTCCACTCCCTTGCCCCGCTCGATGGGTTCCATCTTGATGCGGCACACGCCGAACTGCCCGTGCCCGCCGGACTGTTTCTTATGCTTGCCCTCAACGTCGGCTTTGCCGCGAATCGTTTCGCGGTACGGAACTTTCGGCGGCTTCAGCGTCAGGTTCACGTTGTAGCGCTTGTGCAGTTTGGCCACCACAACTTCAATGTGCTGCTGTCCCGAACCCGCCAGCAAGAATTCCTTGGTCTGCGGATCGCGCATGAAACGCAGCGCCGCGTCCTCCTCCATGATCTTGTGGATGGAGACGCCGATCTTGTCCTCATCCGCGCGCGTCTTCGGCTCCACAGCAAAGGTGATGGAAGGTTCCGGGAGCTGCGCCGGTTTGTAGTAGATGGTCCCGGCTTTGTCGCCCAGCGTGTCGCCCGTCGTCGTTTCTTTCAGCTTGGCGATCGCTCCGATATCGCCGGCGTGCAATTCCGCGATTTCGCTGAGCTGCTTCCCCTGCACCACTTGAGTGTGCTGAAACCTTTCCGGAATGTTTCGGCTGTAATTCTGCAGCGTGGCGTCATTTTTCAGTACGCCGCTCTTTACCTTGAAGTAGTTGATGCGCCCCGCAAAAGGATCCGCAAGCGTCTTGAACACAAACAGCGACAGCGGTTGGCCGTCGTCGTATTTTCTTTCCACGCGGTCGCCCTTCCCGTTCGGCTCCTTGTACCCTACCTGCGCGTGCTCGTCGGGGTGCGGGAACGCATCCGCGATAAACGTGAGCAGACTGGCCGTGCCCACGTTCTGCAGCGCTGAAACCATCAGGACCGGGAAAATTTTCTCTGCCACGATCGCCTTGCGCACGCCGGGAATCAAATCCTCGATGGGAATCGTCCCTTCCCGGAAAAACTCTTCCATCAGCGCGTCGTCGCCTTCCGCGACCATTTCCACCAGCTTCTCGTGGGCTTCCTTGGCTTCGTCCGCGAGCGCCGCGGGTATTTCTTCAATCGACGGTTTGCCGTCGCCGCCCGGTTTGTAGATGTGCGCCTTCATCGCGACCAGATCGATCACGCCGCGAAAACCTTTTTCGGACCCGATGGGAAGTTGCAGCGCCACGACGTTGCGGCCAAACACTTGCTCGAGCGACTCCATCGAGCGCTCGAAGCTCGACAGCTCCCGGTCCATCCACGTGAGCACAAACGCGCGCGGGATGTCGTACTCTGTACAATAGTCCCAGACCTTTTCCGTCGTCACTTGCGAGCCGGTGTGCGCGTCCACGGTAATCAGCGCCGCGTCGGCGGCGATCAACGAAGCTTTCGTTTCCGTGATGAACGTCGAGTAGCCGGGGAGATCGATGAAATTGATTTTTATTTTTTCCGAAACGCTGGATTGCCCGGTGCCTCCAGGTGAGGTCGGCCATTCCGCGTATGCCAGGCCCGTCTGAATCGAAATCTTTCTCGCAATCTCTTCCTCGTCCCAATCCGTGGGAGTGCTGCCTTCCGCAACTTTTCCCCACCGCGGCGTCATTCCCGCGGTGAAGAGCAACGACGACACCAGTTGCGTCTTGCCGGTGCCGCCGTGGCCGACAATCCCAACGTTGCGTATGTCCTTGGTGAGATAGCTTTTCATACAGACCTCCATTTTTTCGCGGCCCCGGCAAAATCGGGGCCGGCGGGCGAGGTCCGTCTGAGCGAATGAGGGCGCGGGCCTGCGCCGGTGCGTTTTAGCAACTGAGGAAGGAGAACGTGGCCACGCTACCTGGGTCCCCGCAAAACTTGGGGGCGAAGGACGAGCAAAACCCCTGGTCCGCTCTCCCGCGTTTGTCTAACCCCGAACTTCTCGGGGCTAACTCGGCGGATGCTAACACACGCCCGCGCGTTGGGGCAATCTCGGGGTGGCCCCTCCGGAGGTCGCGATCCCATTGCTGCCGAGCTTCGAGTTGCCCGTCATCCAGAAGGAACGCAGCGACCGAAGGTCACCGGAGTTGTTGGTGTAGGAATTTGCTAGTCCGCTCATTGGCGAGCGCAGCCGCCGCGGCATTGTAGTGCGTCCCATTATGCCGAGCGAAGGCGTGATGCTGACCCGGATAGCTGTAGACTGTCGCGTTCGGTTTCTTGGCAAGTGCCGTCTTGATCTCAGTTTGCGCAGCCTTGGAAATGAACTCATCCTCTTCGGCCAGATGCATCAGCAGCGGCGCATTAAGCCCGTCGACCTCGCCCAGATATTTCTCAGTGTCACCGCCGTGATAGACGACCCCAGCATCAACGCCGTGGCGCACGGCCGTCAGGAAGGTCATCAGCCCGCCGAGGCAATAGCCGAGGACGGCAACCTTGCCGCTGCATTCGGGGAGCTTTGCCACAACGTTGGCGGTGTCCTTGACGTCTCTGGCACCGGCGTCTCGGTCATAGGCCTGATAAAGTCGAAGGCCGTGTTGCCAGTCGGGCTCGGAGGTGACGCTGAGATCGACGCCCGGCTCCTGACGCCAGAATAGGTCGGGCGCGACCGCAATGAAGCCTTGTTCGGCCAGTTCGTCGCAGGTCTTGCGAATGTCGGCGTTCACCCCGAACACCTCGTGCAGAACGACGACGGCGGGAGCTGGCAAAGTCTTCGGTCGCGCGATATAAGCGCCAAACGCGCCGTCCCGGCCTTCTATGGTGATGCGATCCTTCATTGTGTTGTCCTCAGACGACATTCACCTGGGGCCTCCGCCGATGTCGTCAGGATCGGCAGAGGCCCTATTGTCGAACGAGCCGGTTTCAGCATCGTGGCCACGCGCTTGGCTAACGAAGCCCTTGATCAACCTTGCGGGCTATTGATGGACGGGCGTGGAGGTCGCAGCCTCTTCGATGAGCTTGGCTGTTTCCTTCGGGTGAGACATGTAGGCCACATGGCTGGCATTCACTTCGACCGTCTTGGCCTTGGCGCGCTTCGCCATCATGCGCTCCTGGTCCGGGTTGATCGACCGGTCTGCGGTGGCCACCATGTACCACGTCGGCTTGGTCTTCCACGCGGGACTTGTGACCTTGTGGGTAAACGAGTCGGTGGAGATCGGCACCTGCGATATAGCCATGTAGTGGGACTCGGCTGGGGAAATATCCGCCGCGAAGTCGGCCGCGAAATGCGTCTCGTCTATCCACCAGTTCCCGTTGCTATCCGGCTTGAATGCCTTGGACGCTTGCGGCAGGGCCTGTTCGATCGACGCACAGCTGTCACCTTCATCGAGTGCAAATGCGGCGATGTAGACCAGTGCCGCAACGTTTGGATCATTGCCGGCCTCGCTGATGATGGACCCGCCGTAGCTATGGCCGACCAGGACGACCGGCCCGCCCATGGCGTCGATGGCGGCCTTCGTGTACTTTTGGTCGTCGGCGTAGGAGGTTTCGGGGGGCTGCGCTACCGACACCGTGTAGCCATCCTTCTCGAGGATCTTCGCGACGGCTTCCCAGCCGGAGCCATCGGCAAATGCGCCATGCACGAGGACCACGTTCTTGATGCCAGTCGGCGCCGCCGCCGCAACTTTAACAGTCCTCTCCAGCAGCAGAGTCGCGCCCATCAGC